>FPHP01000042.1_pt1 | contig 58598 bp, 46 predicted proteins | sample 1057371 | NCBI WGS metagenome assembly FPHP01 (sample SAMEA4473311, study PRJEB15554) | hydrothermal vent metagenome | biome: marine basaltic hydrothermal vent biome; feature: marine hydrothermal vent; material: water | place: Pacific Ocean | collected 2011-06-14/2011-07-23 | depth 1155 m
AACTCTTGAATTTGTACTTGATGGGTTATTTTTAGAATAATTCTGATATTTTTATCAATACTTCGAATTGCTTCACAAATAAGACGAATTTTTTCATCATTATCACGAAGTTCTAATGCTTCACGTTTTCCTGTACTTGCTCCAGAAGGTACAATCGCACTTGCTGTTGTTCCATCACTTAGTTTTACTGTTGCTTTTACAGTTGGGTTTCCACGTGAATCCATCACCTCTATTGCATTTACACTATCGATATACATATATAAACCTTTTGTTTTTTTGTTTAGTATTTTATCTTTTTTAGATTAAAAATTGGTTGAGAGATAATCTTTATATAAAAATACAATGTGAGTATAATGTTTTTTTGATACTATTTCAAAAAAATAAATAAGGGTAAGGGGAGAAAATCTTATTATTGATGGATTTGGATTGATTACTTTTGTTTCTTTAACACCTATGATTTTTGTTCAAATTTATGGGATTGTTGTTTATAATCTTATAGACCAAACAACTCCAATGCTTCCTCAAATTATAGAAACAGTAGAAGTTAGCAAAGATTCATCTATATTTTCTATTTTTAGGAACTTCTTAAGCATTTTTGATACCTTTTTGGTTCAATGTGGAAATAGGTGCGGAATGATGGTTTAAATCAATTTGAAGAAAATTTTGTTAGAATTTTTATACGAATATGAATGGATAGAATAGATAGGTAAGATAATTTTATTTGGTAAACTTTATAAAAAGGACTGAAGATTAAGGTATATATACAAATTGTGAGTATGATATTTTTACTCATTGTATTATCAGCGTGTACTGTAAAAGATGATCGTTTATTTCAAATACATAATTCTATTGATAGAAATAAAACTATATCAAATGCTGAGTATAAGCTTGAGTTAAACTATGAAAATAAAATAGCTCCAAATGATAGATTATTGGTATATGTGTATGCAAATAATGGATTAGATTCTCAAGTAATGATGCCTGTTATAGGAAATACAAATATTACAAATGGATTAAGATCAAGTAATATGGAAGAAAATGGTTTATTAGTGACTCAAAATGGTACAGTGATGTTACCATTAATAGGTTCTATTAAGATAACAGGATATACTGAAGATCAAGCTTCAAAAATTCTTATAAATAAATATAAAAGATATATTAAAAATCCTTATGTTACTGTTAAGATAACAAATCAAAGAGTCATTATGATTGGAGAGGTGAAAAAGCCCGGTATAGTACCTATCATCAATGGAACGATAAACCTTTTTGAAGCCATAGCAAAAAGTGGGGATTTAACAGCATTAGCAGATAGAAGAAATATAAAAATTATTCGTGGAGATTTGAGAAACCCTGAAATACGTGAAATAGATTTAACAAGTGTAGATGCAATTCGTCATTCTAGTTTATTATTGCGACCAAATGATATCGTGTATGTACAACCAAGAGAGATGAATGGATTTAATAAAGCTTTCTCAGAAACAGGGCCATTTTTAAGTATGATATCTAGTTTATTAAATCCTTTTGTACAGTGGACTACAATTCAAGGTAAATCTTTTTAATGAATACTATGGATAATAAATATAACGATGAATTTGATGATGAAATTGATTTAAGAGAACTTTATAAAACACTTTTAAAACATAAAATATCAATTTTTTTGATAACTTTTTTATTTTTTATAGGAAGTTTAATATTTGCTTATTATAAACCTAATATTTATAGCTCAAATATGAGCTTAGAAATTTTAAAAGAAAATAAAGGAGGGATGGAATCTTCTATTGCATTGAATCAGATGCTACTTGGAAGTGATCAAGTAAATCTTGAAAATGAGAAGGTTGTTCTTCAGTCTAGATTTATTGTTCAAAAAGCATTAGAAAAATTAGACTTAGATACAAAATATTATGTAATAAATAGATTTTTTAAAAAAATAGAATTATATAAAGATGCTCCTTTTGATGTTAAAATTATATCTTTAGATGATATGATGTACGGAAAAACTTTTGAATTAATACCAATTGATTCAGTAAGTTTTAGATTAGAAATAAAACCATTGTCAAAGTATAGTATCAAAGGTATTTTAGCTACACTTAATATAATATCTTTAGATGAAAAAGATAAGATTTCATATAATCAAATTCATCATTATAATGAATTGATTAAAACACCTTATTTTACTATTATGGTAGATAAATTAAAGCATATAGATGGTTTAAAATATAATTTTTCTTTTATAAAACAAGATAAATTATATGATTTTTATAAAGATAATTTATCAGTAAAAAATATGTTGAAATCTTCATCTGTATTAGAATTAACATATCAAGATACTGTTTCTCTGCGTGCAAAGGAGATACTTGATGCAATTTCTACTACATATATTGCTACTACAGTAAAACAAAAAACAGAAGCAAATGGGTTAACATTAAATTTTATAGATACTCAATTAAAAGTAATTAGTGCCAATTTAAAAAATTCTGAGAAAAATTTAGAAAATTATAAAATTCATCATTCTGTTGTTGATTTAAAAACAAAACTTGAAGTAAAGACACAAAAAATAGCAGAATATGAAGGGGAACAATTAGAATTACAAACTGAGATTAATATCTTAAATAATATAAAATATTATATTAATAAAAATAAAGATTTAACAGCATTATCAATAGGAACAGTCAAATTTACTGATAATAGAATCTCATTGTTAGTAACAAGTTTAGAAGCATTAATGAATAGAAGAGAGCAGTTAGCTTCTAAATATACACAATTTCATCCAGATATAGTCAAGATTGATAAAAGTATAAAAATAGCAAAAAAAGCAATTAAAAAAGCGGTACAAAATAGCTTAGATCAGCTCAATCAACGAAGTATAGATTTGGGAAATATGGTAGTACAGCTCAATAAATCTTTAGAATCTTTACCAACTGAAGAAAAAAAATTGGCACAACTGTTACGACCATTAAAAGTAAATCAAAAAATTTATGAATTTTTATTACAAAAAAGAGCAGAAACTGCTATTTTAAAATCTGCAACGATTGCAAATGCAAGGATTTTAGATAGTGCAAGAGAAAATACAACACCAGTTAAACCTAAAAGAGTATTAATTGTTGTAGTAAGTGTGATTTCTGGTTTGATTATTGGAATATTTTTGGCTTTTTTACGAGAATTTTTTACCACAACATTACAAAGTCTTGAAGAACTTGAACATATAACTTCATTACCAATTTATGGTGTAATCCCTTATAATAAAGATGAAAGTACTGAAAATACTTACAAGGAAGCTTTTAGAAATTTACGAACAAATTTACAATTTTTACCTGAAAGTAAAAATCATAAAATTATTTCAATAACATCATCTATTTCAGGAGAAGGAAAAACAACTATTTCTACGACATTAGGTGAGATGTTAGCAAAAGGTGATAAAAAAGTTATTCTTTTAGATTTAGATTTGCGAAAATCATCTTTTCATACTGAGTTTGAAGTTAAAAATGATGTAGGTGTATCAAATTATTTAATTGCTCAAAATAAATTATCAGAGATAATTCAAACAACAAATATAGAAAATTTAGATATCATTCCAACAGGTCCATTACCACCAAACCCTTCTGAGCTTATTCTTTCAAAAGCTTTTACAAAAATGTTAGAGGTGTTAAAAAAGAAATATGATTATATTATTATAGATACACCTCCTGCTGGATTGGTAACTGATGCTATTATTGTTATGAATTATAGTGATCTTTCTTTATTTTTGGTACGTGCTAATTATACGAAAAAGGAATTTATAAAAAATATCGATAAATTAGTTAAAGAATATAAAGAAAATAGAGTTGGAATTATTTTTAATGGTGCAACGATAAATTCTCAATATGGATACTATGGATATTATAATTATTATAAATAATCATTTTGTATATTATTTTTTTTGAGAATTTTTAAATAGTTTTTACTTTGTAAAGTTTTTATAAATATATCCATATATTGTTGATTATGGATATCACTTCCTATAAAATCTACAAGACCAAGGTCGATGATTTTATTGATATTTTTTTCAACTTTTTTTCCATAAAATCCTTGTGTAGATATCGCATTAATTTGAAATAGTAAACCTAAATCTTTTAATTTTTTATAGTGTTCTTCTGTATGATAATAGTAATATCTCTCAGGATGTGCAAGTACAGGTTTATATCCTGCTTCTAAAAGTTTAGATAGTGTCATTTCTAATTGAAATGGTTTATAACGATTTGAGAATTCAAATAGTATATAATTATTACCAAAAGTAAGTATCTCTTTTTTATGAATTAATTCTACAAAATATTCATCATAATAGTACTCTGCAGCCACTTTGAGTTTTATATTTATATTTTGTTTTTGAAGTTCATTTTGTAAGAGTTCATAGTTTTTATAAATGATATCTTGAGTATTAGGAAATTTATCTATTTTAATATGAGGAGTTGTAATAATTTTTTTAAATCCAAAATCTTGGAATCTTTTGATTATTTCAATGCTTGTTGTTAATGTTTTTAATCCATCATCAATAGATGGAATGAGATGGGAATGAATATCGGTTGTATGGTAAGAAATATTATATGATGGTTTTATTTTATGAAATATTTTTTTAAACATTTTATTTCCAAGGTATTTTTATAGATTATAACATAAATTAGATGGCATTTATGGGAAGAATTTAAGTGAGATAATATGAATACAATTGTATAATTATTATTCTTAAGAGGATGAAATTATATGAAATATGTGTTACTATCTTTGATACTATTCCCCACATTTTTAGTCGCTACAACAATAACAGAAGTTATAAAAAATGTTGTTTATACAAATCCTTCGGTTTTTGTTAAAAAAGAAGGATTAAATGTAGAGGTAGATAAACTAAAAGAAGCAAATTCTAAGTATTTTCCTTCTGTTGATTTATCTTTTTCTATCGGTCCAGAAGTAACAAAGACGCCATCAAATAATGGTGAAAAAGCTTCATTAACAAGAAGAGAAGCTTCTGTAATAATAACACAGAATATTTTTTCAGGTTTTAAAACAACGGCTACTGTTGCACAACAAAAATCACAAATTTTATTAGCACAAAATAATCTTCAAAGTAGTGTTGAAAATATAGCACTTGATACTGCTTTAGCTTATATAGATGTTTTAAAAAAAAGGGCATTATATAATATTGCAAAAGATAATGTTTTAGTTCATTTTAAATATCTTTCAAAAATTAAAGAAAAATTAGATGCTGGTATGGCTGTTAATTCTGATTATGTTCAAACGCTTTCACGTTATGAAAATGCAAAAAGTGTAGAGTTTTTAGCAACACAAGATTATTTAACAGCAGTGTATTCATTAAAGCGTTTATCACCTGATATCAATATTACATCATTAGAAGAACCTATACTTGGGAAATTACCTGCTCAAACAACAAAAGATTTAGTTCAATTAGCAATGCAAACAAATAGTGATTTACTTGTTTCTAATGCAAATATAAAAGTAGCAGAATCCACAGTAAAAATTGCAAAATCTGAATATTATCCAACAATAGATTTTGTTTTTAGAGCTTATGATAATAAAAATGTACATGGTGTTGGTTATAAAACTCAAACCAATCCTAATCCAATATCAAAAGATAGTGGATATAGTGGATTAATTGTTATTAAATATAATCTTTTTAATGGTTTTGCATCGTATGCAAGAAATGAGATAAGTAAAAATACACTTCTTAAAAGAAGAATGGCATTAAAAGATACAAAGCTTTTTATAAAGACAAAGATTAAAGTTGCTTTAACTACTTATAAAGTTACAAAAAAAAGGATAAAACATATAGAAAAATATGTACAAGCAAGTAAAAAAGCAGTGTCAGATTATTTAGAAGAGTATGATCTTGGGAGAAGAACAATTATAGATCTTTTAAATATCGAATTAGAATATAATAATGCTAGAAATTTACAAATTAATGCTAAATACGATTTGATAAAATCGTATTATCAACTTTTATCATATACTGGATATTTATTAAAAGATATGGATATTGCCATTGAATGAGGAGTATAAAGATCCTATTTTAGAATGTTTGGTTATTTTAACTAAATTTTATAATAGGCCATTTAGTGCAGAAGCTTTAGTTGCTGGTTTACCAATAAAAAAAGGTCAAAAAACACCAAAGCTTTTTTCTTTTAATCAATCAGAAGCAAAATCAAATTTTTTTCGGGCCTCAAAACGAGCAGGATTTCATTCTAAATTAGTTCATTACACTTTAGAGGATATTTCACCACTTTTATTACCTGTTATTTTGATTTTAAAAGGAGATGAAAAAGGGGAAAAAGCTTGTATTTTAACTGAAATTAGTCCTGATAAAAAATATGCAAAAATAATTTTACCTGAAATGGGAGATATTGAAAACTGGGTTAAAATAGAAGATTTAAAAAAAGAATATCTCAATTTTGCTTTTTTAGTAAAACCAGATTTTAGTTATCAAGAGAGAAATAAACGAATTTTAAAACATGAAAAACAACATTGGTTTTGGGGAACATTAAAATATTCAATATCAACTTATTTTGATGTAATTATTGCTTCTTTTTTAATCAATATTTTTGTTATAGCAACTCCAATTTTTACACGTAATATCTATGATAGAGTTATTCCAAATAATGCAATAGATACTATGTGGGTTTTTGTTTCTGGTATCATAGTTATTTATATTTTTGATATAACATTAAAATTTTTGCGTTCTTATTTTTTAGAGAGTGCTGCAAAAAAGAGTGATATTATTATGTCATCTCTTATATTTGAAAAAGTTATGAATCTCAAACTCTCTTTTAAGCCAACTTCAGTAGGTTCATTTGCAAATCACTTAAAAGATTTTGATTCTATTAGAAGTTTTTTTACCTCTTCTTCTATTTCTGCAATTGTGGATTTACCATTTAGTATCTTATTTTTAATTATGATTTATATTATAGGTGGTTCATTGGTATTTATTCCTATACTTAATGGAATTATTATTATTTTATATAGTTTTATAGTAGAAAAACCTATGAGACAATCTATTGAGAGTACTTATGAAGCATCTGCTGTAAAAAATGCCATTTTAATTGAGACACTTTCATCATTAGAAACAATAAAAGCATTGGGAATTAGTGGCCAATCACAGTGGAAATGGGAAGAAGCTTCTGGAGAAGTAGCAAAAAAGGGATTTCGTTCAAAATTATTATCTAATTCAATAGCAACATTTACAGGATTTATGGTTCAAATAAATACAATTGCAGTTATTGTTGCAGGTGTTTATGCGATTGCTGAGAAATCTTTAACAATGGGTGGATTGATTGCTATTTCTATGCTTGCATCAAGGGTATTGGCACCTTTAAGTCAAATTGCATCACTTATAGCAAATTTTCAACAGACAAAAACAGCCTATTATACTTTAAATGAGATTATGAATTTGGATGTTGAAAGAGAAGAGGGGAAAAAATTTGTACAACGTTCATCACTACAAGGGAAAATAGAATTTAAAAATGTAAGTTTTATCTATCCAAATACAGATAAAAAAGTTTTAGATAATGTAAGTTTTGTGATAAATTCTGGAGAATCAGTTGGAATTATAGGAGCAAATGGTTCTGGTAAAACAACAATAGAAAAATTAATACTTGGACTTTATGAACCAACAGAAGGTTCTATTTTAATTGATAATATTGATATAAAACAAATTGACCCAGCAGATTTAAGACGAAATATTTCATATGTTCCTCAAGATGTTGTCCTTTTTCAAGGAACTTTAAAAGAGAATATTATTCTAAAAAAACCAAATGCAAATGATGAAGAGATAATAAAAGTAGCTCATTTAAGTGGTTTAACTCATTTTGTAAATGCTCATCCAATGGGTTTTGATATGCCAATTGGAGAACGAGGAGATGGACTCTCAGGAGGGCAAAAACAATCTATTTCAATAGCAAGAGCTTTTATAAATAATAGTCCAATTTTACTTTTAGATGAACCTACTAGTTCTATGGATAGCATAAATGAAAGACATTTTATAGAGATGATAAAACAGTATAAAATCAATAAAACAATGATTCTCATTTCGCATAAAAATAATTTACTTCCATTAACAAATAGACTTATTTTACTCTCTCAAGGAAGTATTATTTTAGATGATACACGAGAAAATGTATTAAAACAGTTAAATACTTCAAAGAGAGTATAAATATGAGTTTAAAAGATAAGTTTATCGATTTTTCTTATTCAAAAGAGGATATGAAAAAGATAAATATAAAAAATAAATCAGATTTAGCATATATTGATTCAGTAAGTTCATCAATGCTTATGCAAAAAAATAAAAAAACAAGAATAATACTTTGGGTATCACTTTTTATTGTTATTTGGATGATTATTTGGGCATATTTTGCAAAAATTGATATTTTGACAAGAGGAGAAGGGAAAGTTATTCCATCAAATAAAATACAAGTTGTTCAAAATTTAGAAGGTGGAATTATCAGTGAAATTTTGGTAAAAGAGGGTGCAGAAGTTAAAAAAGGTGATGTTTTAATTAAGATAGATGCTACAAATTTTCAAAGTATTTATTTAGAATCAAAACTCAAATATAATGAACTTCAAGCAAAAAGTCTCCGTTTATTAGCTGAATCAACAGGGAAAGCATTTTATGCTCCACAAGCAATCAAAAAAAAATCTCCCTTACTTATTCAACATGAATTTTCATTATATAAAAGCAATCAAAAACAATTAAAAAATAGTATTAATATATATAAAAATCGATTAAAGCAAAAACAAAGTGAATTAAAAGAGGCAAAAGCAAAAATAAAACAACTTAAAAGTAATTATAAACTTATTTTAAAAGAATTAAAATTTAATCAACGGTTATTAAAAAAACATTTAGTTTCAGAAGTTGAATTTCTTCAATTACAGCGAAAAGCAAATGGTATTTATGGAGAAATAAAAGCCATAGAATTATCTTTACCTCGTTTAAAATCTATGATTGAAGAATCAAAAGATAATATCAAAGGTGTTCGTTTAAAATTTCAAAATAAAGCCAAAGAAGCCTACAACGAAGTAAGGGCTGAAATGCAGAGGATTAAAAAGATTAATGTGGCAAGGGAAGATAAAGTACGTAGAACTTATGTTCGTTCACCAGTAGATGGGACTATAAAGCGTCTTTTAGTAAATACAGTAGGTGGTGTTGTAAAACCAGCAATGGATATTGCAGAGATAGTTCCATCTCAAGATAATTTAATTATTGAGGCAAAAATACGTCCATCTGATATAGCTTTTTTATATCCGGGTCAAAGGGCAATTGTAAAATTTTCTGCTTACAATTTTGCAATTTATGGTTCACTTGAAGGAACATTAACACATATTAGTGCTGGGACTATTATCGATGAAATAGATAAAAAAAGTTATTATTTAGTTCATATTAAAACAGATAAAAACTATTTAGGAACAAAAGATAAGAAACTAAAAATTATTGTTGGAATGACAGCCAATGTTGATATAATAACAGGAAAAACAAGTGTTTTAAATTTTATTTTAGAACCAATTTTACGGGCAGAAAATAATGTATGGAGTGGGAGATAAATACAAAAAATCTCTAATACTAAAGTACTATATATTAAATTTTGAATATAAGTTATAATAGTCTTAATAAAAATAAACAATAGGTGGTGTGCTATGGCTAATCAAAATGGTATTGGAGTTATTGAGAGAGTACAGGCATCTTTTCGAAGTGTAAAAATCATCGATCCTAATGGACATATAAGAGTTGCTAGTGTTGGTGATGTGCTTTATAAGGGTGAGAGAATTGTAAGTGATGATGCAACAGCAAAAATTGAAATCAAATATAATGATGTAAAAGAGATTGTAAAATATGAGGGTGTTGTTGATATTGTTGCTAAAATCCCAGTTGTTGAAGATTCAAAAGAAGATGGGGAGTTATTATTTAGTGGAGATACAAATTCAAATACTGACAATATAGAAACAGCCGCTGGAGATAATGTTATTAGTTCAAGTACACCTTTTATGACATACAATAATGATGATACAGCACATACAGTTTCAATCAAACCACCAATTCAAGAAAATATTACCAATACTCAAAATAGTGGTATTGTTTATGAAAATTATGAACAAAATAGCTTGAATTTTGAGAGTGAATTTGACAATGTTATTACAAATTATCAAGAATTAGTAAAGACTGTTTATGAATCAAGTTTATCAAATATTGGTACTGAGGAACAAATTAGTTATGTAGGAGAAAAGATAGTAACAAATTTTGATGATATTAAAAATGTAAAATTTGATAACATTAAAATATCAATAACAACTGATAATCCATATTTAATATCTATATTTGAAAATTCAGATGATATTAAAAATGAAAATACAGATAAGATTCTTCAGCTTGTAAAAGATATGACAACAGACTTTGTAGATGATAATCAAGATGATACAAAAAGACAAGTAGAGACTATTGAACTCTCAAGTCATCAAATAGATTTATTACAACAAAATCATTTTCTTACCATAGGAATGTTACCAACTGGAGAATATCAAATAATCTCCCCTTTATTTAATGCACTTGGTGCTAAGGATAGTATGGATATATCAACAGATTATTCTATAAATGATGATACTGCTATAAAAAATATTTCAATAAAAATTATAGGTGAAAATGATGCACCAGTAGCAATAGATGCGACTCAAAATATAACATTAAATGAAAATGGTGAATATGAAGGAGCATTACCAGGTACAGCTACTTATTCTGTATCATTACTAAAAAATATAAATGATTCTGTTGATTTAGATAATGGTACTTCAAATATTATTGATAAAGATGAATTAGTAACAAAGGTAAGTACAGATATTAAAGAAAATTTAGATTTTAATGTTGATTCAAAAATGATTGATAATATAAAAGAAGAGATGCAAGATCGTATAGCACAAAAATTAATTACAGATTCTGCATCAGATATAGAAGATAGATTAGGTGATGATAGTCATACATTTGATGTAGAAAAAGCTTTATCTTATTTATTATCTAACTATAATTACACAGATGATAAAGATCAATTATTTAAAGATTTTGATGAAAAACTTGTTGAGATATATGATAGGCAAATATCATCAGAAGATTTATCTTTTATACGTCAATCCATAGATGATAATATCGATGCTATGGATACAAAGTTAAGTAATTTAAATGATACTTTAGTTGATAAACAAGATGCTATTATAAGTTCTATAAATACAGATAGTATTTTAAGTGATTTGGGTATTAATGATCAAAGTATCAATGAATCAGCAGATACACTTAAAGTAGATATAAAACAGGATTTAAAAGATTTTGGAGAAAATCTTGATGCTTCATTATTACATAATCCTATAAAAACAGCTTCTGAATTTAATCAAACATTAGATGATGTATTTAATGATTTAGATGGTACAGTTGAAAATCTTATAGGAACAGATAGTGAATTTCAAACAGCAATGACAGAAGCATTAAAACAATCTATTATTGAAAATACAAATACTTCAACAGATGATACATTGATGATGGATATTATTGATGAAACAAGTTCGAAATTAGTAGAATCAATGAATATCAATGTAGATGATATTAAACAAAGTACATTAGAGAATTTAGTTGATCAACTTGGAATTAATAGAGATTTTTTAGAAGATTCTTCTCGAGAGGAAATGGGTAATAAGATTGTTGCTGATACATTTGAGAGATTAAGTATAGATGAGGATTTTGGAGATTTGACATCTCTTTCGTATTCTCTTGTAAAAGGAAGTGTGCATTTTAATGGTATGAGTGTTTCAGATGATATTGTTACTGTTCATAGTAATGGAAGTTATACCTTAAATACACAGGGTTTAAATCTTGATGCTTCAAAATTAACATTTGACTACACTATAAGTGATAAAAATTTAGTAGGGCTTCATACACATGAATCATTACAAAGTGAGCCTAAAACTATGACAATTTATATAGGAGATTATAATGATGAAGTATCAAAAGCACCAGCTTTGTTTCATGATGAAGGTATCATTGATTTACATGCATTAATCAATACTGTTCACGATGGAAAAGAGATAGAATTACAAAATAAAGATACGCAAATTAATGTATCCATAGAAGATGTGATTGAAGTAACTGATGCTCATAATCAATTATCTATCGTATCGCAAAATCCATCAGATACTACACTTCATTTAGATGATCATTTTAAACAAACATCTAATGAAAATGGTATGATAACTTTTGAAGGTAATTTACATGGCGAGAGTGTTATGTTGGCAATTGAAAATACAATTCATATAGACTAAAATAATTTTTATTCATCTTCTAAATCTTTAGAGATGATGTTGATTATTTGTTGATAAGCTTTTGTTGCCTCTTGTTTTTTCCCTAAAGCTTCAGCACTTTTTGCCCAGATAAGATAGGAGTTTGCATCCATTTTATTTGAGGATTGAAGAGTGTTAATAGCTTTTTCATACTCACCTTTTTTAAACAATTCATTTGCTTTTTGATAGCTTGATTTTTTTTCTTTTGAAGTTGCACTTTTTTCTTTATGTAGAATTGGAGCAATTTTTTTTGATTGTTTTTCTACTTGTAGTATTGGGTTGATTTTTTGAGATTTTTGAATAATATCACGACTAAATCTATATTTATATGTTTTTCTGACATATGCATGTTTATATTTATTTTTTAATTGTAAAAAATAGATATTTGCATCTTCTTTATTATCATAGCAACCACAACGAACTACTGAGAAATGATTAATATTCATTATTTTACATAGTTTTGGAAAAACTTGATTTTGTAGTGTATTTTTTTTACTTATTAATTGAACTGTATAACATTCTTCTTGTTTATAAAGAGATTGTTTTTTTGTAGATTTTGGAATAATTTTTTGAGCATTTTCATAAGATTTTTTTGGTGTTTTGATTAAAAATGCGTCTTTATAAGAGGATTTGAGATATTTAAAATAGTTATGTATTTTTTTTGTATTATCATAACAACCACATCGAATAGTTAAATAGTTATGGGATGGTATAATTTTACAATCACGAGGATATTGTGAATTTTTTAAACTTTGCATATTTTGTGGAGAATTTATTTTACTAATTAATTGTACACTGTAACACGAAGTAAGATTATTATTTTGAATGATTGAATTATTGGCATTGAGTATAAAAAAAGAGATTAAAAGTATTGATATTATTTTCATATTGGATTTTGATATTCCTTTTTAATTTTGCCAAATGGAGATACTCTCTTACTTAAATACTATCATAAATATAATAATTATCTATTTAAATCCAATCATCCCTTTGGGGTGATTTGGCACTGGATTGCTTGATTGATAAGTTCTTGTGCAACAATTTGATTTTCATTGATGAGTATATCGATGTGAAGATCTTCAAACTCTTGAATTTGTACTTGATGGGTTATTTTTAGAATAATTCTGATATTTTTATCAATGCTTCGAATTGCTTCACAAATAAGACGAATTTTTTCATCATTATCAATAGCTATAATAACAGCTGAGGCATTTTGAATAGATAAAGAGTGTAAAAGAGTTTTTGATGCGGCATTTCCAAAAAATACAACTTCATCTCTTTCTTGGGCTTGTTTGACGTATTGGGCATTGTGTTCAATTGCGACATAAGCAAGACCAAGTGTTTTGAGTTGTTTGACTATTTTTTGTCCTAAAATAGAGTATCCACAAACAATGATATGATTTTGTATCTCTGAGCTTATGATAGGATTTTGAAGTTTTTCTGAAGGTTCTGGAGAGAAAAAAGCAACAAAAGCTCTTACATATCGAAGGACTAATGAGGTAAAAATCAAAGAAAGAATAACAACTGGGATTAAAATTTCATTGATATTTGGGTCGATGAGGTGATTTGTTGTTGCAAGTGTAAAAATAGCAAAGGAAAACTCCCCAACTTGTGCAAGTGTGAGTGCTATTTTTATGGCTCTTTTAGTAAATGTAAAAATCCTTAATAAGAAAAAAATAATTATAACTTTTAAAGATAAGATAGCAATACTCAAAGCAACAATAGTAAAAAAGTTTTCATAAAGTGTTGTGAGATTGACTTGCATACCAACAGTGATAAAAAATATCCCAAGTAAAAGGTCTCGAAATGGGATAAGGTCTGCTTCTATTTGGTATTTAAATTGTGTCTCTGCAATGAGCATTCCTGCTAAAAAAGCACCAAGTGAATAGGAAAATCCAAATTGATGGGCAAATAAAGCAGCACTCAAAACAATCAAAAGAATAGATGCGATAAAAAGCTCTTCAACTTGTGTTGCAACAACATATTCAAGAAATCGAGTAAGTACAAACTTTCCAATAACATAGAGTGTTATTCCTACAAAAATAGCAGAAATAAGGGTATGTGTGAGTAGAGTTGCTAAAGAGGCTTTTTCATCACTTAAGATTGTAAGCATCAGTAAAATAGGGATAACTGCAATATCTTGAAAGATTAAAATCCCAGCACTACTTCGTCCATAGGGTCTATGAATATCTCCATTATCATTTAAAACTTTTAAAACAATAGCAGTGGAGGAGAGTGCTAATGCCATTCCAATAACAAGTGATGTTTTTATCGGAAGCAAAAAGAGAAAATGTGCAAGAAGAAAAAAGAGAAAACTTGTAAGCACCACTTGTAAAAAACCATAAACAAATACCTCTTTTTTCATTGATATAAGATGTTGTATGGAAAATTCTAACCCAATAGTAAACATTAAAAATACAATACCAAATTCTGCAATGTGAGAGAGATACTCTTTATCAATTTGGGTAAAATCAAGAAAAAATGAGATAGAAATACCAGTAAAAATATATCCAACAATAGGGGAGATATGAAATTTTTTCAAAAAAAGATTATAAACTAATGAGATAAAAAGTGTTGCAACAATAAGTGTAAGAATATCCATAACATTCCAATTTTTTTATAACATTGTACTATAAAAAAGTGGAGAGCAAAAGAAGTTGTAAAGACTCCTCTTCAGATACCTGCGGCACATAGCAAAAAAAGGTGTGCTGCTGTATTCCTACCCTGACACCTTGCCTTTTAATGCTATTGCACAGGTCTAAAGAGAAGCGATAAAATTATATCAAAATAATCTTTGCTATTCATTAAGTGGCTTTAGTTTCATCAAAATATCATTTGCTTTTTGAAAATCTATATGAAGAAGATATGTTGTAGAAGTTTGATTGGTATCTTCTTTTTTACTTTTATAGACTCGAAAACTATTTACTTTTCCAAGAAAATCTACAATAAAATGATTTTCTTCACTTAATGGATATTTAGAAAAAGGGGTGAGTGATTCAAGTCGATAGAGTTTTGAGTGTTTTTTGATATAAGCAATATAAGGATTATAGTTTTTATGGATAGAGTGTCTTGTTTGGAGAAAAACAACATCTTCATCTTTTTCTTGTGGAAGTATTTTTATACTGTTAGCAAGTGTGTAATCTAAAAGGATTGTTTTTTTTATTTTTTGATGGTGTAAAAGTGCTTCTATCTTTTTTTTATAAAAAGCATTACTTTTATTGAGTGAAGCAGTGCTTTGGTATAAAAAAACCATCATCAAAGAAAGGATACTTACAGCAATAAGGAGTTCAATAAGGGTAAATCCATCTCTTTTCATTGTTTAATACTCAGTCTAAGATATCCAACAGAGGACTTCTTTGTTTTTAAAACTATTTTTCCAATTTCAAATACCATATCGCTTTTTACTTTTTTATCTTCTTCTGTTTGAAAATCATCATTTTTTTCTTTTGTATCGTCAAATTGACCCAAATCAATAGTATCTGTTATTTGGTAAAGGAGAGATATTTTTTGGTTTTTGAGTTGTTTTCTTAAATCATCTTCTATATCAAAATTTTTGACAAGCTCATAAAGAGTTGTTGAGTCTTTTTGTAGACCAAATTTTTTATTATCTATGAAAAATGTTGCATATTGATTGAGAGATATTTTTTGAGAAATATGGGAAAAAAGATGGGTATTGTTTGCAGATATTTTGATGAGTGCCATAATAACAATGGAGATAATCATCACAGCAATCATCACCTCAATGAGGGTAAAACCACCTTTTTTTGTTTTTTTATCCATGCCCTAAACCAATACGTATTGCTTCATCAAGAGATGTTTCACCATTTAAAAGCATTTGGGAGAGTTGGTGTGCAATGGTAATGAGCCCATTTTGTTCTAAAGCAGTTTTGATGGTATGTTCATCTGTGGTTGTTTTTAAGAGGTCTTTAACCACATCATCCATCACAAGCATCTCTCCAATGGAGCGTCTACCTTGATAACCACTATATCCACAACTCTTACACCCTCGTGCTTTGTAGATTTTTGCCCCTTTTGGAAGGTTATAATCATTTGCAAACTCTTCAGCAAGAGTATCTTCTTCTTTACATTCTGAACACAAAATACGAACAAGCCTTTGTGCTAAGATACCAAGGACAGAGGAGGAGATTAAAAATGGTTCTATCCCCATATCTGCTAAACGTGAGATAGTTGCAGCAGCTGAATTTGTATGTAATGTAGAAAAAACCAAGTGTCCTGTTAAAGCAGCACGCACGGCAATAGAAGCTGTTTCTTCATCACGAATCTCCCCAATCATAATAACATCTGGGTCTTGTCTTAAGATAGAACGAAGAGCAGAAGCAAAGGTGAGTCCCACTTTTTCATTTACTTGTATTTGAGCAATAGAATCTGATTTGTATTCTACTGGGTCTTCAACAGTTAAGAGATTTTTTTCTGGTGATTGTACTTCTCGCAAAAAAGAGTGGAGTGATGTTGTTTTTCCACTTCCTGTTGGTCCTGTAACTAAGATAATTCCATGAGAGGAGCGAAGCAGTTTTTTCATATCGTGCATAATGCTTTCATTAAATCCAAGTTCTGTGATTTTTGGGATTTGAGAACTTTGCATCAAAAGTCTCATCACCACACGCTCTCCATAAAAAGTTGGTAAAACAGAGACACGTATATCAAGAATTTCTCCTGCAATTTTTATCTGAGTTCGTCCATCTTGAGGGATTCTTTTTTCAGAGATATCAAGGTTGGAGATAACTTTGATACGACTAATGATGAGTTGGACTACTTTTTTATCCAAATCAGCATTTTTGACAAGCATTCCATCGATACGAAAACGCACTTCCCCTTTGTTCTCTTGTACTTCTATATGGATATCAGAGGCTTTTTTCTTGACAGCTTGATAAAAAAGAGCATTGACAAATTTAATAATAGGAGCAGATTCTTCACTAGTTAAAATATCACTTGATGTACGTAAAAAGTCAGTTAAAGAGATATCTTCTTCTTGCACATCTTCTTGCGTGTCTTCTTGCATTGTTTGGATAGTTTTATCGGTGCGAAGTTCTAAAAATTTGTTATAGAGTCTATCAAATGAATCCTCATCAAGCATATAAAGAGGGTAGTGAGTTTGTAATTTTGTATAAAAATTACTTGCTTCTACTAAGTACCGCTCAGTGGTAAATGCAGATATCTCTTCATTGAATTTACTAAAAAGAAGATAGTTTTTTACACTGAGATTGATATCTATACCATCTGGTTCAACAACTTCTAAATTTGGGTTATGAATGATATTTGTTTCTAACATCTATTTTTCACTTTGTTTTTTTGCTCGTTGTTCAATTTTTTGAAATACTTTTTTATCATACTCTTTTTGGATATTTGCCAAAATCCCAAGTTTTTCTTGAAGGTGAGAGAGATTTTCACTTTTTTGAATGATATAAGGGGTTAAAATAACAACTAGATTTGCTTTTTCTTTTTTAATCTCTCTACTTGTAAATAACCATTTCCCAATCCACGGAATATCCCCTAAGAGTGGAACTTTTGATTTTGCTTTAGAATTATAATTTTTCATCAATCCACCAATAACAATACTCTCACCATCTCTTAAGATAGTTTGTGTTTTTACCTCTTGTTTTGAAGTAACTGGCTGATTTCCAATGGTATCTGGAGTAATTCCTTCTACTTTGATTTCTACTTCAAGTGTTACTTTCTCAAGAGAAGAAACACGTGGTTTTACTTTTAAAAGTAAACCAACATCTTCTCGTTTAAAAGAAGCAGTTGTTCCACTTGCACCTGAAGTTTGTCCAGATGTGACAGAGATGGTTTTTCCAACATAGATAGATGATGATTTGTTATTGACACACAAAATAGATGGATTAGAGATTGATTTTGAAGCTCCTTTGGACTCTAAAAAGTCTAATGTCGCTCCAAGGGCAAAGTTGCTATTTGTACTTTGCATTGCACTCATTCCTTGTTGATAACTCATACCCGGAACCATCTCTCCACCAAAATTAGTTGCCAAAGAAAAAAGTCCAGAAGAAGAACCAATAGATTTTGTAGCAGCACCTCCAAATCCATATTTGACTCCTAATTGTTCTGCATTTCTATCATTGATTTCTAAAATTCGTGCTTTGACATAGACTTGGTATTTTTCTTGGTCAAGTTCATCGATGATTGTTTTAATGTTTTTAAGGATAGTTGGGTCTCCAATGGCAATAATGGCATTGATTTCATCGTTTGAAGAGAGATGAGGTTTGAGTGTTTTATCTTTAAAAGTTTGTTTAGAGATGATGTCATTGATACTTTTAAGCACATTTTTTGCATCAGAGTTTTTAAGAGGAAAAATTTGCACCCCTTTATTTTTTGTTGGGGTTTCTTTATCAAGTTGTGCAACTAATTTTTTGATGATGGCTACATTTTTTTTTGCACCTACAATAATGAGTCCATTGATATTTTCATCTACTAAGATACTTACTTTTTGTTCTGCTATTTTTTGATTAAAGATTGATTTTTTGATGATTTCTAAATGGTTTCTGAGTTGTTTGATTTCGGTGTGTTTAATAGGGATGATTTCAACAACATTTTTTGCTTTGATGTTGATATTTTTAATTACCTTTTTGAGTGTTGCAATATTTTGTGGATAATCAGTAATAAGGATAGTATTACTCTCTTTCATTGTCATCATTTTGGCAGTTTTTGAAAGTAAGTAGCGTATTTTTGCCGCAACAATATCTACATTTTCATTCTTTACTTTAATGGTATGAGTAACCATCATTGACCCATTTGGTGTTTTATAAGCTGGGATAACTTTTGTTGTATGTTTTGCAGCATCACTTGAGCGAACAATTTGATAAATAGAACCCTCTTTAACAAGTGTAAAACCTTTTGTCTCAAGTACAGAGATAAGAAGATTAAGAAGTTCATCATCATATATTGGAGAGGTACTAATAAAATTAATCGTTCCATTAATTTTATAATTGACTAAAATATTTTTATGAGTAATTTTTGAAACAAGTTTGATAAAATCTTTAATTTGCAAATCAGAAAAATTGACATTGACTTTCTCTCTTGCACTAAGTGTGAGTGTGAGGAGTATCCCCACTAAAAATATTTTAATTAATCTCATAGACTAGTTCCTTTTCTTGATTATTTCGAAGTACAACAATTTCCATCGTATCGATTTTATCGATATTGTTATATAAATCAAAAGCACTTTTATAAGATGTGAGTGCTATATTGTTTGCTCGTATGATAAGGTCTCCTTTTTTAAGTCCAAGTTTGCCAAATATGGAAGATTTATTGATTCTTTTGACTTTAAACCCTATAATTTTACCACCTTTTTTTACCTCATAAATAGAGATATTTTTCCAAATTTCACGTGGATGTTTAGAGTAGTAGTTGATATCGTGGCGTGAAACTTCATGTGGTTCATCATCATCTTCTTCTGCTTGTTGAGTATGTACTTTTGTGATTTTACTTTTCCCTTTTGTTTTTTTGTTTGTTTGGAGTGAGAGTATATAATTTTTATTGTTTTTTTGAAAAACAACACTTTGTAATTGGATAGAAGAAAGTGTGTATCCAGCATAGACTTCGCCAACACTAATAATAGAAGTTTTTCTTGGTTTTGATTTTAAAGCAACAATAGCAAAACCATTGTTATCTTTACCATAAAGCCCTTTTAAAATAATATTTTTTATAGTTGGACCTTTTGGAACTTTTTTTTGTGGTTTGACTTTTTTTTGTTGTTTTTGAAGCATAGAACTAAAATCTATTCTATAATATTTTGTTTGATAATTTTTCGTTGCTTGGAGTTCTACATTTGGGATATCTTTGAGATAAAACCATATTCCAAAAGCAATTATTTTGGCAAGAAGGAGCAAAATAAGGAATTTTGTAATGATGTGAATGAGTGTTGTACTAGAGATTTTGTTCATAGATATACACTCCATTTTTTGTTTTTTTCAGATTTCTTAATGTGGTTTTGTATTTTGTTTTCATTATTTTTGATGGTTGCATCACAATATGTAATTTTCTTGTTTGAAGATTAAGAGTTCCATAAAATGTACCAAAAGCTCCCTCTCCATTTAATTTGATAAAGAGTGGTTGAAAAAGGGTGTATTGTATCTTTATATCTGTAATTTTTGTTGGTGCAAATGATTTTATGGCATTGGAGAGGATGATATTTTTCATAGAAATATCATTATAAAACCCTAAAGGAGTTATTGTTATTTTGTGTATTGTTGCACTTGGAATTTTTTCAACAGAGAGTGAAGCATTTTGTATCACAAGGGAAAACCCGTTATCTTTGAGTGTTTCATTTGAGAGAATAACTTGAAATGGTTTGAGTTGCTGTTCTGCAAAATGGTACAGTGCTTCTTTTGGAGAAAAATAAATAAGTGCCAAGAAAAAAATACATAGATATAGAAAAAAGTAGAATATTTTTTTTACCATTTGATCTCCACTTCCATTGTTGCTTTTTTATCATCAAGTTTTTTGATTTTGATTTTTTTAATATTAAAAGAGTTATTTAATAGTTTTTTCATTAGTAAATTTAATGGGATAAGTGTTATTGTTTTTGCTTGAAGAGTGACTCCTGATTTATGATAGGTTGTTTGTATATTTGCTTGTTTGATAGCTCTTATTTGTAAGATATAAGAGAGTTTTCTTAAGAGTTGTTTTTTATTATATACTTTTTTTAAAGCAACTAATTCCAAAGCAATATCAGTTCGTTTTTGTAACTCTTTTTGTATTATTGTGATATCTTGTTTTACTTTTGAGAGTTGAAAATAACTAAAAAATAAAATAACAACTAAAAGGGAGATGATATGAAGAGGATTGATACGATTCATAGTGTAATCTCCACAGTAAAAGTTTTTTTGTTGTGTGATATTTTAAAAGGGATATGTTTTGTTTTGAGTTTTTGTTTGATGTGTTGTTGTGTTTGATTATCTAAATGTTCAAAAACTGCAATGATTTTTTTCCCTTCAAAAGAGATATTTGTAAGGGATTGCCCTTTTTTGAGTCTTATAGCTAAAATTTGAGCAATATCTTCTCGAATTTTTGTTTGTTTTGTATAGATTTTTTGATATTGTTTGAGTAAAGATTTATTTTGAAACATTGTTGGTTTGAGATGGTATTTTGTAAAAATTTGCTCTTGTTTGTTTGTGAGTGAAGTGAGTTTTTGTTGCGTGATAAAAAGTTCACTCAATGATAAAATGATTGCCAAAATTAAAACAGCACTAATAGTATAGAGACTTTTTTTATCAACTATGTTGCTGTATTGGGTAAGGGTGATATGATGTTTTGTGTGTTTTATTTGGTCTAATACAAGGGGGTTTGTTTCTTGTTTTATAAATGAGTATGGCAAAAGAAGAACAATATCATCTTTTTCAATAACACTATATATTTTATTGATATGAAGTGGAAGTTGTAATTGTGTCAATTCTGTTTGAGCAAAATACACTTTGGCTATATTTTGTAAAGGGATTTGTTTTTCTTTTATGATTTGAAGAATTTTTTTATCATCATAGGCAATGGCAATAAAAAAATCCTCTTTTTTATAGACATAGTAGTTATATTCTCCTGCTTCTATCTCATCTTCAAAAATTGATGGGAGCAGTTTTTTTACTTCTTTAATATTTGTAATAGGTAATGAAAGTTTTTTGACCCAATAAAGAGATGGAGATAAGATGATGTTGATTTTTTCATCAGATACTCTCACATCTAATTTGGGATCTAAAAAGATTGTTTTGATTTTTTTATTAAAATTCATACCGAAAATTTGACCCTTTCTTTGTTTGCATATTATACTCAAAAGATATTTGAATATCTTGATTGTTTTGTATAATTTCTACAAAAACATCAAGTATAGGTTGAAAAAAACCTGTTTTAAATCGTGCTAATTGTGATTTTTCCTCCTCACTTAAACCAACATCTTGAAGTTTTGTATAACTTCCCCCTTTTTGACTCAGTTCTTTTGCTCTTTCTCTATCACAATCCAACAAAAGTTGCCAAACCTCTGTGGTTGCATAATTAAGATCAATTGTATAAGATGTTCTTTCTTTTGTAAAATAAAAGAGTTTTGTAAAATCTACCTTATTGATATCATTATTTTTATAGATTTTTATATAGGTATCTGTAATCTCATCTAAATGTTTTTGTGAAACGATATAATCTCTAAAAAGATATGGTTTTTGTTGAAAAATATCGGTATTATAACTCATATCTGGTTTTACTTTTGACATCATATCAATCATCATATCGACATAACTTTCATTAATATTATACCTTGCAAGATATACTTTTAGAGCTTCTTCTATTTTGTGATTGATATGACCTGATGGAGTGACCATTGTATTTGGATTAAATTTTGCCCTTGCTGAATGGATTTCTATAAGCATTTTAACTCCAGAACTCTCTAAAGGGAGAAAAGCACTTTGAGATAAAAAAAGGTATAACATTTCAGGTGATTTTTGTTTGACAATGATATCGATATCTTTATTGTTTTGAAGTAGGTGCATTACATCATCTAAAAGGATGTTTGTTTGGATAAGAAAATGCTCTTGTTTTGCAGATTGATTGGCTTTATTTATCTCTTTAAATCCAATACCAATAGCAACAGTAATAGCAATGATAAATAAGAGGGTGATAAGAAGAGCAATCCCACTTTTTTGCATCATTGAATACTCATTGAAAAGATAGGAAGTAACATTGCTGAGACAATAAATCCAATACTCCCTCCAACAAAAAGCATAAGTGATGGTTCTAAAAGGGTTAAAAGCATTCCAATTTTATCTTTATTTTCTTCAAAGTAGAGTTCAGAAACATTACTTAAAACATTTTGGACTTGTGATGTTTCTTCTGCTAATGCAATAGATTGGATAAAAGTATAATCAATTTTGATTTTTGCATCATAAAGTGCGTGAGAGAGGAGTTTTCCTTCAACCACTTTTGTTGCAGAGTTTAAAAAAAGCTCTTTTAAAACAAGATTATTTAAGATATTTGCACTTAAATTAATTGTTTGGACAAATGGAACTCCAGAGCGGGTAAGCAAAGAAGCGATATAAGAAAATCGTGCCAATTCACTTTTTTCGATAATAGCCCCAAAAAGAGGGAGTTTTAAGAGGAGTTTATCTACTTTATAAGCAAAAGCATAACTTTGTTTTTTAAAAAAGCTAAATAACACAATAAAAATAAAAATTCCACCTAAGATAGTTGTAAAATAGTGACTAAAAAAATCTCCTGCTCCAATGACAAAAAGGGTTGCTTGTGGTAGTTTTTGGTCCATACTTGCAAAAATTCCTGTGATTTGTGGAACAACAAATGTGAGCATAAAAACAATCATCAATAAAGAAACAACAACCATAAAAGAAGGATAAGCAAAAGCACTTTTTATCTCTTTGTTGATAGTATCTTGTTCTTTTAAAAATCGAGAGAGTTCTAAAAGCACTTCATCTAAAATTCCCCCATTTTCACTCACTTTGATAGACTCTTTATAAAAAGGTGGAAGCTCTACAATGGTTTGTTTTTCCAAAGCATCATAAAAATTTTTCCCTTCATCAAGATAGGTACTAACAGTGGTGAGAAAAAGTTTTATTTTTTTATTTTTATTGTAGTGGGTTTGTAAAACTTTAAGAGCTGAGACGATGGTGATACCAGAGCGGATATACATCGCTAATTCACGTGAAAGAATTGAGAGTTCTTTTGGTGGAATTTTATATCTTCTTGTAAAATTTATGTTTGCAAAAAGAGAGGGTTTTTCTTCAGAGATTGTTTGATAAATAATCTTTTTTGCTTTGATTTTTGCTTTTGCCTCTTCTAAAGAGGTTGCTTCTATTTTATCGCTTATTTTTTTCCCTGTTTGGTCTATCCCTTTAAATGTAAAAATCATCGTAATACTTCTTGATATAAATTTTCTTTTGCTTCTGAAACATCTGCTAATGAATCGTATGTTTGTGTTGGTGTAAAATAGGTTGTAAAATCATACACTTTTTCTTGAAATTCTACAAATATCTGATCTCCTACACCCGTTTTATCTATTTTATAAGAAAAACAGACATTTTCTTCTACTCCCTCATTATTAAAATATACTCCCGGTTCTACTTTTTGAAACCCTAAGATAGGGTCATATTGGTAAGTATTAACAGAATCATCGATAAAATTTTCAAAAAGAGGGTGTAATTTTTTTATTTTTTTCCCATCAAGAAAAACATCACATTCTCTACACTCATCAAGGCAAAGAAGTTTTGCTTCTTTTTTATAAGAAAGAGAAAGAAGATAACTTTTGAGTGTTTGAAGTGTTGGAGCCTTTGTTGGTTTTGTAGCTTGTTTAATATTTGTAAGAGCTAATGAATACACCACCCCAATAATAATAACAACAATAAGCAGTTCAATGAGTGTAAAACCTTTTTTCAAAGATTATTTACACTCACTCATACGGATATCTGCTTTTTCTCCTGTGCCACCCTCTTTGCCATCAGCACCCAAAGAGATAAGTTCTACACTTCCATCATCATTGACATAGATAAAAGGATGTCCCCAAGAATCTTTTGGCATTTTTCCATCTTTAAAGTACCCACTTGCAGAGTAGTTTGGATATTTTTCTTCATCTGGATTTTTGATGAGTGCTTCAAGCCCCTCTTCAGTTGTTGGATAAGAGCTATTATCTATTTTAAACATATCTAATGCTCCGTTATAGATACTTTTCATTTGCACACAAACAAGTTTTCTTTTTGCTTCTTCCCCTTTACCTGTTAAACTTGGCATAACCATAGCGGCTAAAAGTCCCAAGATAACAATAACAATCATAAGTTCAATAAGTGTAAAACCTTTTTTTGCTTTTTGTTGCATATATTTTTCCTTTTTTTTATGAAATTGTACTATATTTCTGGTTTTTTTGTTGGGAGTAAGATAGTAAATTTTGCTCCGTGATGTCCATTTTTGACACGAAGTTCTCCACAACAATGTTTTTGGATAATTGTTTTACTCATATAAAGCCCAAGTCCCGTTCCATTTTTTGATTTTGTGGAGAAGTAGGGGTCAAAAATTTTTGAAATGATATTTTCTTTTATCCCTCCTGCATTATCTTCAATAGAGAGAAGGTTTGATTTGATTTTTAAAAGAATCATTGGAGATTTTATCTTTTTTTCATGGAGTGCATCTATGGCATTGTTTAAAATATTTAAGATAACTTGAATAACCTCATTTTCATAAGTTTTAATTGTTTGTGGGGTTGTGATATCTACTTTTAATTCGATATGGGCATTTTGCAGTGCTGGTTTTATGATGTTGTAGGCTTTTGTAAATATCTCTTCAAGATTGGTGATTTTTTTCTCTTTTTGTGGTTTGAAAAAATCTTTAAAATCATCAATAGTTTGACTCATATACTGGATATGTTTATTTACTTGTGTAAGAGTATCTTGAACCATTTCAGGCTCTAGTGTATTTTGCATAGCTCTTAGATGAAGCATTGTAAGAGATATTCCCATAGTATTGAGTGGTTGTCTCCATTGATGAGCAATCATACTTAGCATCTCTCCCATTTGTGCTTGACGCATCTTTAGCGCAACAATTTCATCTTTTTTTCGTATTTTTTCTACCTTTTGTATCACTTTTTGTTCTAAATCATGGTTGATTTTTTTGAGTTCTGCTTGTGTTTTTTGAAGGGAATGTTCTTTTTTATGATAATCAATCCAAAGATCTACTTTTAAAATAAATTCTTCATAAATAAAAGGTTTTTTAAGATAATCATTGGCTCCATTTTTTAAAAAGGTTCGTACCATCTCAGGGTCTGTTTTTCCAGAGAGAACAAGAATGGGAGTAAAAACTTTTTTGGCACGTATGAGTTGGAGTACTTTGCTACCATGGATATCTGGAAGTTCCATATCTAAAATGATGAGATGAAATTTTTCTTCTGTTATTTTTTCTAATCCATTTTCTGCATTGTGTGCCATTTTGATTTTATAATTTCGTGGTTCTAAAATACTTTTGACTCGTTTACAGATAAATTTTGAATCATCAATGATTAAAATTTTATCTTGTTTTTTCTCATTGATATGGTGTAAAACTTTGAGAATCTCTGAGATAGAATAGAGGATATTGGCATCTTTAATGATATAATCTAAAATACCAAATTTAAAAAGTTCTTCACGTAAATCATCATCATTTGATGAGGTTAAAACAATCACCTTTGTTTTTGTAAGTGAGCGAATTTCATAAATGAGTTCTAATCCTTCTCCATCTGGGAGATGAAGGTCTAAAATAACAAGGTCATATTTTTTCTTTTCTATGTGATTGAGTGCTTCTTGAAGGGTAAAAGCTTGATGGACATCTGTATAGTGCTTTTTTAATTCATTGGTGATAACTTTATTGAGTGTTTTTGAATCCTCTACAACTAAGATATTATTGAGCATTAATTTTCCTTCGTACTTGTTGTAAATCATCAAGTGTATCAACACCTATTGGTTCATAATCTGTAAGGAGCATTTTTATTTTGTATCCATTTTCTAATACTCGTAACTGTTCAAGTTTTTCAAGTTTTTCTAAATAGGTTGGCTCCATTGTAGCATAGTGGAGTAAAAACTCTTTTTGATACCCATAAATCCCTATATGTTTATAAAATGTAAGGGGTTTTGGAATAGTTGTATGATGGTGTAAGAGTGCTTCCCAATCATCTCTGTGGTGTGGGATGATGGAGCGTGAAAAATATAAAGCATTACTATTTTTATCTATGGTAACTTTTACACTATTTGGAGATTTAAGGTCTTGTATTGTTTTTATTGTGTGCATTGCACTCACCATTTGGTGTTGTTGTGTTTGTAGTAGTGAGGCAAGTTGTGTGATGAGATTTGGGTCAATGAGTGGTTCATCTCCTTGAACATTGATGATATTATCACACTCTATATGTTGGATAGCTTCTGCGAGTCTATCGGTTCCTGATTGGTGTTTTGATGAGGTCATAATGATATTGTTGGTAAATGTTTTACAAACATCTTCTACCTCTTTAGAATCAGTAGCAATAAAAACATCAAAAATCCCTTTGGCTTTTTTTGAAGCTTCAAAAACGTGTTGAATCATTGGTTTGTTATTAATATCTAAAATCACTTTTTTAGGTAATCTTGATGAGTGAAGACGAGCTGGAATAATGACGATGGTTTTCAATGTATATTTCCTGTATCAAAAAGTTGCACAACCCCTACAAGGGTATTGTTATGAGTAACTAAAAGATTGTTGATTTTGTGTGTGAGCATAAATGCTTCAGCATCAACTGCCATTGCTTCTTGAGAGATAGTTTTTGGAGAAGCTGTCATAATATCTTTTGCCAAAAGTTCAAATCGTGATTTTTCTGTTTGTTCTAATGCCCTTCGCAAATCTCCATCTGTAATAATTCCATTGATAACACCATCTTGCATCACGATACAAAGACCAAGTTTGCCTGAGGTCATTGTTTTGATAAGTTCTGTAAAAGAACTTTGTGGCATTAAGATAGGAAGGTTTTGTGTGTGCATAATATCTTTTACTTTGGTAAGGAGCTTTTTGCCTAAACTTCCCCCTGGATGATACAAAGCAAAATCTTCTGGTTGAAAATTTCTTGCTTTCATTAAAACTGCCGCAAGTGCATCTCCCATAGCAAGTGTTGCTGTGGTTGAAGACATTGGAGCAAGTTGCAAGGGGCACGCTTCTTTTTTTATGCTAATATCTAAAAAATAATTTGCTTCTTTTGCTAATGTAGAATCTTTTTTTCCAGCCATTGCAATGAGTGGAATTTGCATCTTTTGAATGATAGGGATGATACGGATAATCTCTTCACTCTCTCCAGAGTTTGAGATAGCTAAAACAATATCATCTTTTGTGAGCATCCCAAGGTCACCGTGGATTGCTTCTGCTGGATGGAGAAAAAAGCTTGGAGTACCTGTACTTGCTAAAGTAGCAGAGATTTTTACCCCAATATGTCCTGATTTTCCCATTCCAGAAACAACAAGACGACCTTTACTTTGTAAGATAAGCTCTACAACATCTGAAAAATCTTGAGAAAGATGATGAGAGAGGTCCTGAATGGATTGTGCTTCTATTGTAAAGACATCTTTGGCAATTTGTATGTAATCTTGTTTGGTGATATGATTTTTTTGATGCACACAATCTTCCTTGAATAAAATTGCAAAATGATATCAAGTGATGAGTTAAATTAAGTATAATTCTTTTTATTTTTTAAAAAATGGGGAAATTATGGGTGGTTTTGAAAATAATTTAGCATATGAAGCAAGTGCTGGAAGTGGAAAAACATTTATGCTTGTTGTGAGGTATCTTTCTTTATTATTTCAAGGAGCAGACCCTGCAAAAATCCTTGCACTAACATTTACTAATAAAGCTGCATATGAGATGCAAGAGCGGATAGTTGTAACTCTTGAGGAGTTAGAAAAACGAAATGAACTCTATGAGATAATGAAAGTAACAAATCTCTCAAAAGAAGATATCCTTCTTGCACGTCAAAAAATTTTGGAGCAATTTTTAAATAGTCATACAAAAATTATGACAATAGATAGTTTTTTTACACAAATTTTGAGAAAATTTTCTTTGTATGTTTCTTTGATGCCCGATTTTTCCACTGCAAGTTCACAACACCAAATCAAACTTATTCTTCGTTTTTTAAAAGAGGTTGATGTTGCAAGAAAGACACAAATACTCATAGACCTCTCTTTAGATTCAAGAAAAAGATTAAATGATATTTTTTCATTGCTTGACCAGTTTTATGAAAAAAAACAAGAGTTTTCCCATATTAAATTTTTTCCACAAAAAACATACCCTTTTGAACAAGAAGCTTTAGAGGCCTTAAATAAATTAAAAGAGATTGTTTTAGGATGTGAAAAGGCTTCTGCAACTGTAAAAAAAGCTGTAAATGCTGAGAATTTTGAGGAACTTTTATCAAAAACATGGATTGAGCGTGAGAGTTTGGATTATAGAACTTTTAGTAAGTGTTTTGTTCCTGAGATGGATACCCATCTACAAACGATAAAAAATGCAATAAAAAATTATTATCAAGCAAGGGAGCAAAACTTTTTTTATGCTTTAAATGAGTTGGTTCTTTTGTATGAAAAAGCCAAAAAAGCTTTGTATCAAGATGATGGGGAGTTGAGTTTTTCAGATGTAACTGTTTTGGTGTATCATCTTTTAAAAGAGCGAATAGATAGTGAATTTTTGTATTTTCGACTTGATACGCATATAGAGCATATTTTACTTGATGAATTTCAAGATACTTCTATTTTGCAGTATGAGATTTTAAAACCTCTTATTGATGAAATTTTATCTGGGGAGGGGATTTTTGAAGATGGGAGTTTTTTCTTTGTTGGGGATATTAAACAATCTATTTATCGATTTCGTGGGGGTGTTTCTGCTTTATTTGAAAATGTTGCAAAGGAGTGTGGAACAAAGGTAGAGCCTTTATTGATGAGTTATCGCTCCAAAGAAAATATTGTTGCTTTTGTGAATGATTGTTTTAGAGAGAAGATAAAAAATTATGAAGACCAGCTAAGCCAAGAGGATGCAAAAGGGGGATATGTTGCAGTTTTACAAAATGATGAGGTGTTAGAGGGTGTTGTTGATGAAGTAAAAAATCTTTTATCACTTGGTTATGAGGTAGGTGATATTGCTATTTTGTGTGCAACAAATAAAGATGGTGATGTCATAAAAGAGGTTTTGGAAAATGAGGGGATAGAAGTTGTCACAGAAACAACAACAAAACTTATTGCCCAAAGAAGTATTGAAGCTATTTTGGAGTATTTGAAATATCTTTATTTTGAAGAAGATATCTATCGATATAATTTTTTTAGTTTGATACAACAAGAGATAAAAGAGATACCAAAAATAGATTTAAATACACGTTCTTTAGTTGATGTGATACGTAATGTTGTCAATGAATATCGATTATTTGAAAACGATTTTCATATTTTACGTTTTTTAGATGTTGTGCAAAAATATCCAGATATAGAGTCATTACTTTTTGAATATGAACGATTAGACACACCAGCTGCTTCTACTGATTTACAAGGGGTACGTGTTTTAACGATTCATAAGTCAAAAGGGTTAGAGTTTGAAAATGTGATTGTGATGGATAGACTCACAAAAGAACCACCTAAAAGAGATACAATCATTTATGAATATGATGGGATTCAATTACAAAACTTATATTTTCGTATGAGTGGGCGAGATAAAGTAGATACATCCTATCGATATGCTTTAGAAAAAGAAAAAAAATTGGTTTATGAAGATACACTTAATGCCTTGTATGTTGCTTTTACTCGTGCAAAAGAGAACCTTTTTATTATCCAAAAAGTAAAAGATTCCTCTTTTAGGTCTTTAGAACTCACCCCTTTTACTTTAGGTACATTAGTAAAAAAAGAAAAAGATACACAGCATAAAAAATCAACCTATACACCATTAAAATATCAACCTCTCTCTTATGGCATACAAGATGATATTTTAATGCAAGATGAGGAGGAAGAAGAGGGGGATTTTTATGCACAGCATTTTGGATTGGCACTCCATTATATGTTAGAGATGATGGGGGAGTTTTCATTAGAATATATCGATGATGCAAAAGATATGATGCTTAATAAATATGGATATTTTTTACAAAAAGAGGAGGTAGAAGATATCATAAATAGAGTCAAAATGCTCATTTTAAATCCTACTTTTTTGACACTGATACAAGGGGATATCTATAAAGAAAAAGGGATAAAATATAAACAAAATCTATATTATTTAGACCTTTTAGTAAAAGATAAAAAAGAGTATAGAGTGATAGACTATAAAAGTTCCCTTTTACATCAAACTACCCATCAAAAACAGGTAAAAAATTATAAAGTGGCACTTCAAAATATTACTAAAAAAAGTGTTCAAGGATATATTTGTTATGTATTAAAAGAGAAGATAGAATTTATAAAAGTACCTTAAAAAAAAGGTACTTTATAGTTATTGTTTTTCATTTGCTTCTTTAACTGCTTGGAGAAGTTCTTCAAAACCTTTTTCACTTGAATTTTCTACTATTTCAAGCTCTTTGAGTGCTTTATCCATTTGATTTTGTTTTGCAAGGTTCATAGCAGATAGAAGCCCTTGATGAACTGTTTTGTGATGTGTTGAAATACTTGATAAATGAGAGTTTCCTTTAAGAAGTGTACGAGAAACTTCCCCAAACCATTTTCCAAAACGGCAACTATTTTCATCAGTCAGATTTATAACTTCTTTTTTTAGTATTTCTTCATATCCTTGAATTTTAAGTACGATATGGTCAATTTTTCCATTACTTACATGAAGTTCATTGGTAAGAGCTGATGTTTTTCTTTGAATATTTTCAGAGTTATGGAAAACTTGGTTGATATTTTCTTTAAAACCTTCAAGTGTTTCTATTACTTTAGACGTTTCATCCATAAAAGTATTACTCATCTCCATCATTGAATTAGAGTTTTGTTTGAGCCCATTGATATTTATCTCAACTTCAAGTGTTGCTTTTTGAGTTCTTTCAGCTAATTTTCTTACTTCATCAGCAACAACAGCAAATCCACGACCATGTTCTCCTGCACGTGCTGCCTCAATGGCTGCATTGAGTGCTAAAAGGTTTGTTTGGTCAGAGATATCTTTAATAAGATTGATAATTTCAGCAATTGACATCACACTGTCATTTAAAGAGTTTGAGTCATCTCCTAAAGTATTTGTGTATTGTTGGATTGTTTCGATGATAGAAGAGATTTCATGTGTTTGTTCTTCAACTTCACTCATTTTTTCGTTTGTTTGTGTATTGAGTTCATTAATATTTTCAAGTTGTAAAAGATTATCTTCTATTGTTCCTTGTAAAAAAGTTGTACCACTCTTGTAACTATCAATGATAATTTTTACAATGTGTTGTAGCTCATCACTTGAATTATTATGTGTGATTGTTTGTTGAGAGTTTTGAGCTTCTCGTAACTCTGTTTGGAGTTGATGAACTTCTTGTTCTAGTTCATTTATCCTTTCTTTATAGGCTTTTTCCATCTCTGCTATTTTATTTTTGCATCCAAACATCTTTTTTATGTCCTTCCTATTTAATTGGAGCAATTCTAACTTATATTTGCTTAATTATTTTATTGAGTTATATTTTATAAAAAAAATTGTAGCAAATAGTTACATTTTTTCTTGCTTTGTTTTATTTTAATCTTTATTTTAATACTCTTTTTGATATAGTGCAATTAACTGTTTTTTCTGCTGTAAGACCAGCCAAAAGACAAATATTCAGAGAGTTTGATTTTTTATGAAATTGGGCTCTTAAAATGAAAAGGTAGATTGTATGGAACATATTGCTACGGCAAATCCGTATTTTGGGGTATTTATACTTTTTGTAGTGACATTTGGTGCATTTACAATGACAACAGTAGCTGCACGTTTTATTAGTAGAATGTTAGCGGCTAAAGATACTGAAAAATTAAAACTTTCAGTATATGAATGTGGTCCTCAGGTAACAAAGCAACCAAATAGAATTTCACCGCAATTTTATCTCTTTGCATTATTATTTTTACTTTTTGATGTAGAGATTGTATTTATGTTTCCATGGGCGGTTGATTTTAAATACTTAGGTTGGTTTGGTTTGAGTGAGATGTTGATGTTTATCTTACTTTTAACAATTGGTTTTGTATATGCATGGAAAAAAGGAGCGCTTGAATGGCACAACATAAAATAGATTATACAAAAAGTGGTGGTTTACCAGTAGCACTGACAAGTGTAGATAAGTTAGTAAATTGGGGTCGCTCAAACTCATTGTGGGCATTGACTTATGGTCTTGCTTGTTGTGGTATTGAGATGATGGCAGCAGGTGCTTCAAGATACGATTTTGACCGTTATGGGACAATCTTTAGAGCATCTCCACGTCAATCAGATGTGATGATTGTAGCTGGGACTTTAACAAAGAAACATGCTGAATTTATCAAAAGACTTTATGACCAAATGACAGAACCAAAATGGGTTATCTCTATGGGTTCTTGTGCAAATACAGGTGGGATGTTTAATACTTATGCAACAGTACAAGGGGTAGATAGAATTATCCCTGTTGATTTGTATCTCCCAGGTTGTGCACCACGTCCAGAGACATTACAATATGGTGTAATGTTACTTCAAAAAAAGATACGTGCACAAAAAGCAAGCAAAGCACAAAAAGCAAAAAGGTTGATGTAGAATGAGAGCGTATAAACCTAAAGATAATGTACAAAAAAAAGCATACTATACAGATAGATTTTATGTAGCACCTCAAGTACCAAAACAAAAACCAGAGAGTGATGAAGTTTTTTCTGCTGATTTAGAGGCTATTAAAGCAAAATTTGAAGTTTTAGATGCTTATATTCAGGTAGAACAACTTGTTATCTATATCAAACCAGAAGATAATTTTGGTGTGTTAGAGCTTATGAAAAATGAGTTGGAATATACACAACTCTCAGAGTTGAGTGCAGTTGATTTTTTAGCAAAAAATAATACTTTTGAAGTATTTTATCAGATGCTTAGTATGACAAAACGCAAACGTATCCGCGTGAAAATGACTATCAAAAAAGGTCAAGCAGTCAATAGTGTAGAAAAACTTTTCCGTTCAGCTGATTGGAGTGAGCGTGAGATGTTTGATATGTTTGGAATTGAAGCAAATGGGCATCCAAATCTCAAAAGAATTTTAATGCCAGATGATTGGCAAGGGCATCCACTCTTAAAATCATATCCACTTCAAGGAGATGAGTTTGCTGCGTGGTATGAAGTAGATAAGATTTATGGAAAAGAAGCACGTGAACTTATTGGACCAGAACTTCGTGATACTGCAAGAGTAGATAGATACGATAGTGAGCGTTTTGCTCGTTTAGGTTTTGAGGTACCAAAAGGAACAGAGATTACTGGTGATGAACCAAGAAATGAAGAAAATTACCAAGAAGATGGTGGTGTTTTCTTGATTAAAAAATATGATAAAAAGACATCAACAATCGTTGATGATCCTCAAAGATAAGGTGGTACAAATATGGCACAAGTAAAAAATAGATTAACACCGTTTTTTGAAAATATCACTTTTGAGCGAGAAGATAACGAGTTGATATTAAACTTTGGTCCTCAACACCCATCAGCACACGGACAGCTTCGTTTGATGCTTCATTTACAACAAGAGCAAATTGTAAAAGCACATCCAGATATTGGGTATTTGCACCGTGGTATGGAAAAGATGGCTGAAAATATGATTTATAACGAGTTTATGCCAACAACAGACCGTATGGATTATATCGCTTCATCATCAAATAACTATGGTTTTGCTTTAGCAGTTGAAAAACTTATAGGTGTTGAAGTTCCACGCCGTGCAAAAGTGATTCGTATGATGCTTTTAGAGATTAATCGTTTGATGTCTCACCTTTTTTGGTTAGCAACAACTGCTCTTGATATTGGTGCAATGACAATTTTCCTTTATGCATTTCGTGAGCGTGAATATCTTATGGATATCATCGAGGGGTATTGTGGAGCAAGATTAACACATTCTGCAATTCGTATTGGTGGTGTGCCACTTGATCTTCAAGATAGTTTTATCGCACAGCTTAAAGCATTTTTAGATAAGTTCCCACAAGATATTAAAGATTATGAAGACCTTTTAGATAGTAACCGTATTTGGTTAATGAGAATGGAAGAAGTTGGAACAATCTCTACTGAAATGGCACTCTCTTGGGGTTGTACAGGTCCAATGCTAAGAGCTTCTGGTGTTGCTTGGGATCTTCGTAAAGAGGAGCCTTATGAGTTGTATGATGAAGTAGAGTTTAGAGTGCCTTACTCAGATAAAGGGGACAACTATGCTCGTTATCGTATCTATATGGAAGAGATGAGAGAATCTGCAAAAATTCTTTATCAAACAATCGATATGTATCAAGAGTGTGTTGTTAATGGAGATACTGAACTAATGGCTCACGCTCCAAAATATATCTCAGCTCCAAAATTAGATATTATGACACAAAATTATTCATTGATGCAACACTTTGTGCTTGTAACACAAGGGATGAGACCACCAGTTGGTGAAGTGTATGTAGCAACAGAATCACCAAAAGGGGAGCTTGGTTTTTATATCAATTCTCAAGGTGGTCCATATCCATATAGACTCAAAGTTCGTGCACCATCATTTTGGCATACAGGAATCTTAACAGATTTACTCCCGGGTCATTATATTCCAGATGTTGTTTCTATTATTGGGACAACAAACATCGTATTTGGTGAGGTTGATAGATAATGAAAAGATATGATTTAAGACATTTAAAAGCAGATTTTGAACCACGTATGAAAGAGATTTTAGAAACTCATCCAGAAAATGAAGTAGCAATCTTTTTATTTGAGATTGGTGATTTTTCACCAATTCAAAAATCAGCTGATTTGGTAAAAGAGTGTGGGTATGAGTTAATGAACTCTTTGAAGTTTAACGAGGTCGATTGGACTATCGTAGCAAAAAAATTATAAGGACTAAAATTTGAGTAAAGTCTATTTTTCAACTTGGAATGGGGAACTAATAAATAATGTTGGTAAACCCAAAGAAGAGTGGGAAGAATCAGCTTACAACCTACCAGCAATATATGATGACAACCGTAATTCTAAAGCTTTTATAGGCTGGGATGGGGTTGCATTATTTGATGAAGATGTAGATGTTATCCGTTTAGCAATGGAATATGCTGCACAATATCAAGAGTATTCTGAAGCATGTGGAAGATGTGCACCGGGGAGATGGGGTGGACAGATTTTATATGACCAACTCGATAAAATTGCTCGTGGTGAAGGAAGTAAAGCTGATTTAGAACACTTAAAAGAGATTGGTTCAAGTATGCAAGTTACTTCAAAGTGTGAGATTGGAAAGACAGTTCCAAATCCTATTCTTGATTTGATAAAACACTTTGAAGCTGATTTTTTAGAGTGCATTAATGAACAAAAAAAATCAAAACACTATGATGATGAGATTGGATATATTGCTAAAATTACAGCACCTTGTTCAGATATGTGTCCATCACATGTAGATATTCCTGCGTATATTGAAGGGGTAAGAGATTTACGATTTGATGATTCTTTGATGGCAACTCGTCAAACAATGCCACTTGCTCATGTATGTGGTCGTGTATGTCCACACCCTTGTGAAGATGCTTGTCGTAGAACAAATTTAGATGAGCCTATCTCTATTATGTCACTAAAACGTTTGGGAGCTGATTGGGAAACAGACCATGGGTATGATTTTTTCCATCCTATTGAGAAAAAACCATCAATTGGAAAAAAAGTAGCTATTGTTGGTGCTGGTCCTGCTGGTTTAACTGCGGCATATTATCTCTCAGCAGAGGGAATAGAGTGTGATGTATATGAAGAACTTCCTGTTTTAGGTGGTGAGGTAACTGTTGGGGTACCTGAATATCGTATGCCTTGGAAAAAATATCTTCAAGATATTGAGTGTGTTCGTGATATGGGTGTGAATTTTATTACAAACCATAAAGTAACTGCTGATGATATGAGAAGATTTGAAAAAGAGTACGATGCAACACTCATTGCTTCTGGAACAAGAATTTCTAAAAAAGTACGATGTGAAAATGAGCGTCCAGAGATTAAAGGATATTGGGGGGCTATTGATTTTCTTGATTGGATTAACCTTTATGAGAAATTTGGTATCAAAACTCCAAAATCAGTTCAAGAACAACAAATGTTACCAACAGACCATGTTGATTTAACTGGAAAAGTGGTTGCTTGTGTTGGTGGTGGATTTACTTCAATGGATGTTGTGAGATGTTCTATTCGTGCTGGTGCAAAACGGGTGATTATGATTTATCGTCGTGATGAAAAAACAATTATCCGTAATACAACATATGAAGAGTATCACGAAGCAGTAGAAGAGGGTGTAGAGTTTATGTTCTATTCTGCTGTTGGAAAAATTAATGATGAAGATAATGTATTAAAATCACTTGATATTGATAAATTTGAGTTAGTTCCAGATCCAAACGGTGGTCGTGCACAACTTGTAAAAATTGAGGGTGCAACTGAAACTATTGAAGTAGATTATCTTATCCCTGCTGTTTCTCAAAGTGCTGATTTTTCACACTTGCCAGAGGAGTGGGAGTTAGATATGACTTCTTGGGGTACACTCTTAACTAATGGAAAAGACTATATGACATCTCGCAAAGGTATTTTTGCTGCTGGAGATTGTGAATATGGTCCAATGACTATTGTTAATGCTGTTGGTCAGGCAAAACGTGCTGCATCTGTGATGAGTCGTTATGTGCAAACAGGTGAAATTACTCTAACAGATGAAGAGATTATGGAAGATCATCTCAATAAACTAAAAGTTTATAATAAAAATGAAAAGATTACGAATTGGCTTCCGGGATTACCTCGTCAACAAAGTACAATTTTAGATGTAGATGACCGTAAAGATAATAACAAAGAGGTAAACTTAGGTTTTACACAAGAAGAAGCAATAAGCGAAGCTGATCGTTGTATGCGTTGTTATTATATTGCTATGGTTCAGGCGTAGGGAGATAGATATGAGTAAAGATATTACTTTTAAAATTGATGGGGTATCTGTAACAGCAAAAAAAGGTGAGACTATCTTAAATGTAGCTCGTAAAAATAATATCTATATCCCAACACTATGTTATCTCTCAAAGACAACACCGTGTGCATCGTGTCGTATGTGTGTTGTTGAAGCAAAAGGGGTTGATGGGTTTGTTCTTTCTTGTAATACTCCCCCAACTGAAGGTATTGAGATAACAACAAACTCACAAGCTCTTGAGAGTGAACGTAAAAACATTATGAAACTCTATGATGTCAATCACCCTTTAGAGTGTGGTGTTTGTGATAAGTCTGGTGAGTGTGATTTACAAAATAAAACATTAGAATTTGGTGTAGAAGCACAAGATTTTGGAGCAAGAGACCTTGATAGAAAAGTAAAAAATTGGGGGCTTATTAGCTATGACCCATCTCTTTGTATTATGTGTGAAAAATGTGTACACGTATGTAATGAGATTATTGGTGATGATGCTATTGAAGTAAAATTTGGTGGATATAGCTCAGAAATTGTTCCAAAAAATGCAACAACACTTGATTGTACTTCGTGTGGTGAATGTATGGCTGTGTGTCCAGTTGGTGCTTTAACTTCAACTGATTTTAAATACAGTGCAAATGCTTGGGAACTTAGAAGAATTCCTGCTACATGTGTACATTGTTCTGCTGGATGTCCGTTAGAATATGAAACAAAACACGTTGGTATTAATGGTGATGATGCAATTTATAGAGTGAAAAATAATTATGAATATGCTTCACTTTGTGCAGCTGGTCGTTTTGGATTTGATTTTGAAAATAGAGCATTAAAAGATGATGAAGCATTTAACAAGGCAGTTGATGCGATAAAAAATGCAAAAGCAATCCGTTTTTCTTCAATGATTACAAATGAAGAAGCACACATTTTACAGCAACTCAAAGAGGAATATAATCTAAAACTCTTCAATGAAGATGCAAGATTGTTTCAATCATTTATGAATGCATATGGTTCTATAAGTGGGAAAAAGACACATAGTGGTTCTTTAGATGCTATTAGACAAGCTGATGGAGTGATTGTATTTGGGACAAGGATTGCAACAGATAATCCGATGGTTCGTTATGCACTTACAACTGCTTCAAAACACAATGGTGCAAAAATTGTCTATGCACATCCAATGGAAGATAGTTTACTTCAAAATGTTGTAACACAATTTATGAAGTATGAAGTAGGTTCTGAAGAGGGTGTGATGGCACTTTTTGCAAATGCAATTTTAAAAGATGCTGATTTATCAAAAGAGGAAAGAGCCTATTTTGATGATTTAGACCTTGGATATTTAAGTGCTGAGAGTAATGTTGGAGAAGAAGAGTTTGATTTGATGCTTCAGTCATTTGCTCGTGCAAAAAATCGTGTGTTAGTTATTGGACAAGATGTTTTTGCACATCATAGGGCTTTAAATATTGCAAAATTGGTAGCAATGATAGAAAAATATAGTGATTTTTCTCTTGTTATTGTTCCAGCACAGGTAAATACTCTTGGTGTTTCACTCATTAATACTTTAGATAAAGATGAAGATATTGATGGTGTTGTTGGGTATAATGCTTCTGGAGATTTTGTTATCTCTTCTGATAAAGATGCAGATATGGCAGTACCAGCACTCAATCAACAAGAGGGAACATTTGTGACTATTGATACAAGAGTAGTACCAACAAATGTAGCTCTTGGTTTTGATGGATATACACTTAAAGATGTTGCATATCAATGTGGTGTTGAGTATAGAGAAACGATTGATTGTACAAAAGAACTTGTGCAATATGATGGTTTTTTAGCAGTTGATTTTGATGATTTAGAAAACTTTTTATCTCCACTTGGAGAGGATAATAGAGGGTATTTACTTGATGAGATAGAGTGTGCTATGGATGGCAAACTTGAAGAGATAGAAGAGCTTCCAGAGTATAATGGAACAATTATTTATCATGCAAATCCAGTAGAGCAGTTTAATGCAAAAACATATCAAACAAAACAACTTGCAAAAGACCAAACATTAAGAGGTTCAGCACAATTTGCAATGGCTGCAAAAATCTCTGATGGAGATATGGTTGAGATAGTGAGTGACTCTACAAAAATAACACGTGTATTTCAATTAGATTCAACACTTAAAGGGACTATTGCACTCAATCCTACATTTGATGATGTAGAAAATATGGGTCGATACAGATTTGAAAAATCCAAAATAACAAGGGTTATGAATGGCTAAAACAATTACTATTACTATTGATGGAAAAGAGATTCAAACGCAAGAGGGTGAATATATTTTAAATGCCGCTCGTGCAAATGATATTTTTATCCCTGCAATTTGTTATCTGACTCGATGTTCACCAACACTTGCTTGTCGTATCTGTTTGGTTGAAGCAGATGGAAAACAGGTGTATGCTTGTAATGCAAAGAGTAAAGATGGGATGAATATCACAACTTCTACACAGAACATCGAAAAAGAAAGACGTGCTATTATGGAAGTGTATGATGTAAATCATCCACTTCAATGTGGTGTGTGTGACCAATCAGGGGAGTGTGAATTACAAAATTATACACTTGAAATTGGTGTAGATGAGCAACACTATGCAGTAAAAGATGTAAAACGTGAAGCAAAAGATTGGGGTCATATTCATTACGATCCGGGTTTATGTATTGTTTGTGAGCGTTGTGTTACTGCGTGTAAAGATATGATAGGGGATAACTCTTTAAAAACTGTACCACGTGGTGCTGATGCACTTGATGCTCAGTATAAAGCTGAGATGCCAAAAGATGCTTATGCAATGTGGAATAAGCTTAATAAATCACTCATTGGACTCACAAGTGGTGGTGATATGCTTGATTGTACAAGTTGTGGAGAGTGTGCTGCTGTTTGTCCTGTTGGAGCATTGGTTGATACACACTATATGTATAAAACAAATGCGTGGGAGTGTGAGCAAATCCCTGCAACTTGTGGACATTGTTCTGCTGGTTGTCAAATCTTTTATGATGTGAAACATACAAGTATTGAAAATCCAGAGAAGAAAATTTATCGTGTGATGAATGAGTGGAATTATGTTTCACTTTGTGGTGCTGGAAGATATGGGTTTGATTATCAAAACAGTGGTGTAACAAAAGATGAAGAGGCTTTTGCTAAGGCGCTTGAAGCATTTAAAAAAGCAGATACTATTAAATTTACATCAACAATTACAAATGAAGAAGCACTTATTTTACAAAAACTCAAAGAGAAGTTTGGTTATAAGTTAGTTAATGATGAAGCAAAAGCGTTTCAAACTTTCTTACAATATTATTCTCAAGTAAGTGGGACTTCACTTTATGGAAGTGATTTAAAAGAGGTGATGAATTCTAATTTTATTATCTCAGTTGGAACAGCTTTAAAAAGTGATAATCCAAATGCAAGATATGCACTCAATAACTCTCTAACAGTAAATAAAGGTGCAGGGTTATATTTTCATCCAGTAGCAGATCCTGTTATTGATGGGTTGAGTAAAAATATTATGAGTATTCAACACAAACCACTTCAAGAGGAATTGGTACTTTATCTCATTCTTGATTTATTTGCAGATAAAGAAAAATTACCAAAAGAGATTGTTGATTATCTTGCATCTTTTCACTCTCTTAAAAAAGAGACTATTACAGAGACTATCAAAGAAAAAGTGGTAGAAAAAGTGATAGAGAAAAAACTCAATGAAGAGACAGGAGAAGAGGAAGAGGTTGAAGTTGAAAAAACAAAAATGGTTCCTAAAAAAGTAAGCAAAGAGGTAGAAGTAGATCATAATAGATTACTTGATTTATTAAATGCTCCTGCTAAATTTAATGAAAATTTAGAAAAATTCTTAAAGAAAAAAGATTCATTTTCATTAATTGTAGGGCCAGACCTTTATAATCATCCAAATGCTCAAAATTTAGCACATTTAGTAGCACTTTGTGAAAAATATGCAAATATGAATTTAGTGATGATTCCAACACTTACAAATACTCTTGGTGTTTCACTTATCAATGAACTTTCAGATGAAGTGGGTGAATATGTTATAGGGTATAACACAAAAGGTGATTTTACTCTCTCAGCACTTGGTGATGGTGACCTTGATATGCCAGCAATGAACCAACAAGAAGGAACACTTACATCTATCAATAAACGGGTAAATCCAACAAATGTTGCGATTGAATATGGTGGATATGAGTTAAATGACATTGCAAATGCATTGGGACTTCAAGCTGAAAATACTATTGATTATACAAAAGAGCTTCCAACATCAAAAGGGTTTCAAGCAATCGAGTTTGATGAATTACCAAATCACTTTACAAATGCAGGTGAAGAGGTTCGTGGATATGTGTTAGAGAATGTAAAAACAGAAGTTTTATCAAAAGAAATGCTAAAACAAGCTGATGAGAATTTGGCTTTAAGCGAAAATATTATATATTTAGCAAATCCAGTAAGACAGTTTAGTGATTTTACAAACAAAACAACAAATCTTGATGAGGAAACTGGTGTTTATATGAGTGAGGAGTTCTTAAACTCTTCAGAATTTAATGTTGGGGATAGGGTGCGTATCCAAAATGAAAATGGTGAGATAGAAACAACAATTGTAAGTGATAATAAAATCGCAGGAAATATTGTATGTTTACCAACATTTGATTCTAAATTAAATTCAGAAGTGATGTTTAGCGGTTATCGTTTTACAACAGCTTCGATTAAAAAGGTGTAGTATATGGAGACAGCATATTTAATTGAGACGATTATTAAAGTCGTTGTTGTGATGCTTGTATTCTCAGCACTTGCTGGGATTGGTACTTATTTTGAGAGAAAAGTTCTTGCATTTATGCAGCGTCGTTTAGGGCCTATGAATGTTGGGCCTTATGGATTATTGCAATTTGGGGCAGATGCTATTAAACTTTTTACAAAAGAGGATATTGTTCCAACAAATGTTGTAGCACCGATTTTTAAAGTGGCTCCAATTATTACAGCAGCAACTGCTTTTATTGCAGCAGCAGCTATCCCATTTTTACCAGAATTTACAATCTTTGGATATACAGTACATCCAATTATTTCAGATATGAATATTGGTATTTTATATATCTTAGGTGTAATGGGAGTTGGTCTTTATGGTCCACTTTTAGGTGGTATGGCATCAGCAAATAAATATTCAATCCTCTCAGCTGCACGTGCTGCTGCGGTATTTATCTCTTATGAGGTTGTAACTGGTTTATCTATCCTTGCACCAATTATGATGGTTGGTTCATTATCTCTTATTGATTTTAATGAATATCAAGCTGGTGGAATAAGCCATTGGATTGTTTGGTCACAGCCTGTTGCATTTATTTTATTTTGGATTGCTGCATTTGCTGAAACTGGTCGTACACCTTTTCACTTAATTGCAAATGACCACGAGATTATTGATGGTTTTGGTACAGAGTATTCTGGTATGAGATGGGGACTTTTCTTCATTGGTGAATATGCAAATATGTTCTTTATCTCATTTGTTATTCCTCTCATTTTCTTAGGCGGTTATGGTGATGGTAGTTTCTTAGGAGCATTAGGTTTACTTGCTAAAGTTGCATTTTTCTTCTTTTTCTTCTTGTGGACAAGAGCTGCTTGGCCAGATGTAAGACCTGACCAATTAATGTGGTTATGTTGGAAAGTATTGATGCCAGTTGCTGTAATAAATGTAGTTATCACTGGTTTAGTGATGATGTTTTAAGGGGATATGAATGAAAATGGAACAATTTAATGATAGAAATGTAACTGATAATGGTTATTTCTTAGTTGATATTGAAGATTATCCTACTGATGGTTGGGGTAAGTTTAAGCGTGTTGTAAAAAGAACTTTTAAAGGGGAGCTTTTTGTTGGTCTTTGGGTTGTTCTTCGTGAAATGCTCAAAGGTGATATCCACACAATTCAATATCCTGAAGAAAAGATGCCTATTGGGCCAAGATATCGTGCAGTGCATCAGATGAAAAGGTTATGGGAATCAGATGCTGAGAGATGTATTGGATGTGGTCTTTGTGAGAAAATTTGTATCTCAAATTGTATTAGAATTGATACAAAAATAGATGAAAATTCTCGTAAAGAGGTGAGTGAATATACAATTAACCTTGGTCGTTGTATCTTTTGTGGATATTGTGCAGAAGTGTGTCCAGAACTTGCAATCACTCATGGTGGAGAGTATGAAAATGCATCAGATCAGCGTGAGCATTTTGTTGATTATGAATCGATGCTAACTCCAATTGATGTGATGAAAGCTGGTGCTCAAAAAGAGTTTGAAGGTTTTGGTGCTATTACACCACATGAAGATGAGCGTGTTAAAAAAACACCTCTAGCATACTAAAAGGAGATTGGGTTATGTTTGAAGCGATAGCTTTTTATCTATTTGCATTTTTAACAGTTGCGATGTTTTTTATAGCTGTAACAACATCACAAGCGTTATATGCATTAACTGCACTTGCTGCGGGGATGATTTTTATTTCAGCATTTTTCTTTATTTTAGATGCTGAATTTTTGGGTGCGATTCAAATCGTGGTGTATTCTGGTGCTGTGATGGCTCTTTATGCATTTGGTATGATGTTCTTTGATACAACACGTAGTGTAAAAGAAAAACAAGGAAATAAATTTATTGTTGTTGGGCTTAGCTCATTAGCAGCAATTTTGGTTGTACTTATTGTAATGGCTCCAATTATTGGTGATAATATTACTGCTTTATATCCAGCAAAAGCAAGTGTAGGAAATACACAAGCTGTTGGTATGGTTTTATTTACAAAATACCTTGTACCATTTGAAGTAGCTGCTGTAATGTTACTTGTTGCAATGATAGCTGGTATTGTTTTAGCTGGAAAGAAAATGGATCTCTCTATTACACTTATGAGTGATACTGAAATTCTTGAAACTAATTTAGATACAGTAGCTGAATTAGAAAAACATAAAAAGGTGCTTTCATGATGGATATAGGTCTTAATCATTATTTGGTACTTTCAACAATCCTTTTTGGAATTGGATTGTATGGGGTAATGAACAGAAAAAATCTTCTCTTATTATTTTTTGCAACAGAGATTTTATTAAATTCGGTCAATATAGCTTTTGCTGCGATTTCACATTATTATGGTGATTTAACTGGACAGATGTTTGCATTTTTTGTAATTGCAATTGCTGCATCAGAAGTAGCTGTGGGACTTGGGTTGTTGATTGTATGGTTTAAACGTCACGGTACAATTGATTTAGACACAATGTCAACAATGAAGGGGTAATAATGGAATTTTATTTATATACTGCATTATTTGCACCATTAGTAGGTTCTTTGTTTGCTGCACTTTTTGGTGCAAAACCAAGAACAACTCTTACTGGTATTGTAACGAGTATTTTACTTGGTGTATCGTGGATTAGTAGTTTTATATTATTGGTACATGTATTGAGTACAGATGAAGCTGTGCATGTTGAGTTAATGACTTGGATGGCGGCTGGTCATTTGTATATCCCTTTTGGTTTTGTTGTAGATCAAGTGTCTGTTACTATGATGATGGTTGTTACAACTGTTTCAACTGTTGTTCATGTGTATGCAATTGGTTATATGTCACATGATAAGGGATTTAACAGATTCTTCTCTTACCTTTCAGCATTTGTTTTCTCAATGATGATTCTTGTTATGAGTGATAACTTTGCTGGATTATTTATTGGTTGGGAAGGTGTTGGTCTTTGTTCTTGGTTACTTATTGGATTTTGGTATCACAAAGAGAGTGCTACTTGGGCAGCAAATGAAGCATTTATTATGAACCGTATTGCTGACCTTGGAATGTTAGTTGGTATCTTTTTGGTATATTGGAATACAGGAACACTTCAATATAAAGAAGCATTTGCAGCAATGCCATCACTTGACCATACAACATTAACAATGATTGGTATTTTCTTATTTATTGGTGCTATGGGGAAATCTGCACAGTTTCCACTTCATACATGGCTTGCAGATGCGATGGAAGGACCAACTCCAGTTTCTGCATTAATTCATGCAGCAACAATGGTAACTGCTGGGGTTTATTTAGTTGTTCGTTCAAATGAACTTTATTCTTTAATTCCTAATGTTGGATTATTTATTGCAAGTTTAGGAACATTTGTTGCGATGTTTGCAGCAACTATGGCACTTGTAAATCGTGATATTAAGCGAGTTATTGCATACTCAACACTTTCACAATTAGGATATATGTTTGCAGCTGCTGGTTTGGGTGCATATTGGGTTGCACTTTTTCACCTTATGGCACATGCGTTTTTTAAAGCATTATTATTCCTTGGTGCTGGAAATGTTATGCACGCTATGGATGATGAACTTGATCCATTTAAAATGGGTGGTCTTGGAAAGAAAATGAAAGCTACAATGATTATGATGACTCTTGCATCTGTTGCTTTAGCTGGTATTTTCCCACTTGCAGGATTCTTTTCAAAAGACCTTATCTTAGAAGTTGCAGTTGTTGAGCATCATTATGTGATTTATGGTATTTTACTCTTTACTGCTGGATTAACAGCATTTTATTCATTTAGAATTATTGCACTTATTTTCCACGGTGAAGATAGACATACTGCTTTAGGTTTCCATCCTCACGAAGCATATAGATTTATGCTTGTTGCAATGCTTCCTTTAGCTATCTTAGCAGTTATTGCTGGAGCATTTAAACCATATTATCTTGAGATGGTTACACATGTACTTCCAGATACAGAGTATCATATCCATTCAGAAGCTCTTTATTGGGTTATGACAATTGGAACACAACTTTTTGTACTCTTTTCAATTATGACTGCGTATAAAAAATATTTAGGGCATGTGAAAATTCCAGATGGTACAAGTGCAATGGAAAATAGTTTTAAATATAAATTACTTATTAATCAATACTATATTCCACATTTTTATGATAAATATATTGCACAACCATATAAAGAATTAGCACATAATTTCTGGACAGAGATAGATAAACAAGTTGTTGATGCAACAGTTGATGGAATTGCAAATATGTTCTATACAACTGGTGAAGAAACAAGAAAAATGCAAAGTGGTAACCTATCTGTAATGTTAAAATGGATGGTTGTTGGTACTATTGCTATGCTATTATTTGCTGTGATTGTTGGACTCTCGGCAAAATACTTAGGAGTTTAATAGATGGTTGATCATATTTTATCAATTTTAATTTTCTTTCCAGCTATTGCTGGAATATTTGGATTTATGATTCAAAAAGATAGTATCCGTGCTTATGGTGTAGCAGTTGCTACGATTGAGTTTCTCTTATCATTATGGCTTTGGTTTGCATTTGATGGAGATACTTCTGGAATTCAGTTTATGGAAACAATTCCACTTATTCCAGCATTTGGGATTAATTATATTGTTGGTGTTGATGGTATCTCATTGTTCATTATCATTATGGCTTCATTTTTTACTATGATTGGTTTAATTTCACTTACTAAGACAAAAAATGAAAAAAATATGATTGTAACACTTCTCTTTTTACAAATGACAATGGTAGGTGTTTTTGCAGCACTTGATGCTATTTTATTTTATATCTTTTGGGAATTATCTCTTGTACCGATGCTTTATATCATTGGTGCATGGGGTGGACCATTACGTATTTATGCGTCTATTAAATTTTTCCTTTATACATTTGCTGGTTCATTAGTTATGCTTGTTGGTATGTTATTTATGGCATATTTTTATTATCAAGCAACAGGTCAGTGGAGTTTTGCTATTTTAGATTGGTATAGACTTATTCTTCCTGAAAATTTACAGTTATGGTTATTTTTGGCATTTTTTATTGGTTTTGCTATTAAGGTACCAATGTTTCCATTTCATACATGGTTACCATATGCACACGGTCAGGCACCAACAATTGGTTCTGTTATCTTAGCGGCAATTTTACTTAAAATGGGTACTTATGCATTTATCCGTTTTTCATTACCAATGTTTCCAGATGCATCAGTAATTTTTATGTTTCCAATAGCAATTATTGCTATTATTATGATTATTTATACAGCGATGGTAGCATATGCACAAAGAGATGTGAAGCAAGTTATTGCTTATTCATCAATTTCACATATGGGTGTAATTATCCTTGGTACATTTGCATTAAATGTTGAAGGGATTTCAGGTTCAATTTTCTTAATGATTGCACATGGTATAGTATCTGGTGCACTTTTCTTACTCGTTGGTGTTATTTATGATAGACGTCATACAAAAATGATGGATCAATTTGGTGGATTGGCACATGTAATGCCAAGATATGCGACTATTTTTGGTCTTATGATGATGGCTTCAGTTGGTCTTCCACTTACAATTAACTTTGTTGGGGAATTTTTATCATTTTTAGGTTTTTATCAACAATCACACCTTATAACACTTGTTGCAGGTACAGCAATTATTGTTGGTGCAATTTATATGTTATCAGCATATAAAAAACTTTTCTTTGGTGAAGTTACACATGAAGAAAATAAAAATCTTCCAGATGTAAATAAAAGAGAATTATTTGCACTTGTTCCATTGGCAATTATTACTGTTTGGTTAGGGGTTTATCCTAAACCAGTATTAGAACCAATCAATAATTCAGTTGAATCTATTGTTCAATTAATGCATGATAAATCAATTTCAGCAGAATCAAAAAAAAGAATTCCTGATTTAAGAGTAAATCAAGATGCAAGTAGTTCTGTTAGGGGGGCAAACTAATGTTAGAGCCAGTTAATGTTTCTTTAGAGTCACTAAATTTAGTGACTTTAGCACCAATGCTTATTCCAATTATTGGGGCATTGTTTATTTTAGTAGTGGATATTATTAAAGGTGGGCTTGATAAGACTTTGTATGTGACATTGAGTCTTCTTTTCTTACTTATAGATGCTAGTGCTTTACTTGGTGATGCAGGGTATTTTTCACAAAATGGTACATTAAAAGGTGTATTTGATGTAATGCTCATTGATGGTTTGGCACTATTGTCTCAGTTTATTATTGTTGGTGCTTCAATGCTTTTTATTCCATTGGCATTAACAAATAAGCGTTTTCACGAGTTTTCATATCCTGAATTTTTTGCACTTTTCTTATTTATGATTAGTGGTTTTCAGTTTATGGTTGCAACTGATAATCTCATCCTTATCTTTGTAGGGCTTGAAACTTCATCATTGGCACTTTATACACTTATTGCAATGCATAACCGTGTAAAATCTTTTGAAGCAGCAGTGAAATATTTCACAATGGGTGCTTTAGCAGCAGGTTTTTTTAGTTTTGGTGCAATGATTTTTTATGCACTTACAGGTTCTGTTGAAATCAATCAAATTGCAACTGTTTTAGCGGCAAATAATTATGCTGATCTTGGATATGTTTTAATAGCAGTTGTTTTCTTACTTGCATCGTTTGGATTTAAACTTTCATTGGTACCATTTCATACATGGGCTCCAGATGTATATGAAGGTGCAAGTGCGGCAATGGCAGGTTATATGTCAATTGTACCAAAAATAGCAGCTTTTGTTGTTGCTATGAGATTATTTGAATTTTTAATTCATAGTGGTGTTGTATGGTTAGAGACTGTGTTATATGTTTTTGTTGTACTTACAATGACAGCAGCAAATATTTGGGCACTTGTACAAACTGATGTAAAACGTATGCTTGCATATTCTTCAATTTCTCATGCTGGTTTTGTTATGGCGGCTATCTTAATTGGAACAACACAAGCAAATAGTGCATTATTTTTATATTGGATACTTTTTAGTTTTACAAACTTAGGTTCATTTAGTATGCTTTGGATTTCACGTCAAAAACATCTACCAGAATATCAAGCTTCAGATAATAGTTATGATAAGTTTGCTGGTATGGTACAAACAGCACCAATAGCTGCAACTATTATGGGTCTTTTTATGTTAAGTTTAGCTGGTGTTCCACCATTTGCTCTTTTTTGGGGAAAACTTTATATGATTAGTTCAGCAGTAACAAGTGGTTATACTATTTTAGCTCTTATTATGGCACTTAACTCAGCAATTGCTGGATATTATTATTTGAAACTTATTGTGTATATGTTTATGAAAGAACCAGTTAAAGAGGCAGATGGTAACCTTTATGTATCAAATGCTACACTTGCATTAAAAACAATTATTGGTTTTGCAGGTGTTGCTACTATTTTTTCACTTGTAGTAATTAATCCTCTTTTAGAGTTTATTACATCATTTATTTATAATAGTGGTTATTAATTTTTAGATAAATTATAGGGAGGAGAGTTGTATGTTTCAAATTCTCTTTTTTATAATTTTATCTTTTTTACCACTGACTTCTTTTGCACTTGAGATAAATATCGAAAGTGCAAAAGAGAATTTTCAATACTATTCAATCCTTCATTTAAAAGATAAAAATAATTTTTTATGTCAAGCAAAACAAAATAATTTCAATGAAACAGTTAAGATTATTTGTGCATTTTCAAAAAAACCATCAAAAAAATTAAAAAAAATACAGAATGATTTTTTTGAAATTGACACAAAAATAAAAGCAAATGGTTTTTTTCTTATTATTAAACCTTATTATAAAATGAAACTTTTTCCAGTTATTTTTGATATGGTTGTTGAGAGTGATGTTTATCATGTGAATGAAACATTGGCAAAACATTGGATGATTGTTGGATATAAAAATACAATTCCTTATATTAAAAATGAACAAGTAAAAGAAGATGGAATTAATTTTCCTTTTACAATGAAAAAAGATATGTTTCCTTATGTTGGTGGTTTAGATTTAAAAGGAAATCCTGTTTATATTAAACAAGCACAAGATGTTGTTGATTATATTAAAATAAAACAATATTATAAAGAGAACAAATATGAAAAATGTTTAAGTTTGATTAATGATGTTTTAGTGAATTATCCAGATACTCTTTTTAGAGCAGAATTACTTTATTATCAAATTAAGGTGTATTCAAAACTTGAAGATTATGATAGAGTGATTAAATTTGCAAAAATATATCTTCGAGAATTTTCATCAGATGAAAATATTGCAGAAGTATTGGCTCTTATTGCAAATGCTTATGCAAAGAATGGTTTAAATATTGATGCAGATTATTTTTTTGATAGACTTTTTACAGAACATCAAGATTCTGAATATTGTAAATGGGGATATATTTATAAAGGGGATATGCTTAATAATTCTGGTGCAATTTCTAAGGCGGTTAAATTTTATAAAAAAGCTTATTATGAATCAAAAACTCTTTTAGTTGCAGCAACTGCAGCTTTTAGACTTGCACAATATTATATGAATGATGCAAAGTATAAAGATGCAATTTTATATATTAAAAAAATTTTAAAAGCAAAGCCAGATTTTTTCTTTGAGCATTTTAAAGAGAGTATGGATTTAATTTCTTCTCTTGTGGAGCATGAAGATTATGTTGTTGCTAGTGATATTGCAAAAGTATTACTTGCAAAAATGAAAAAAGATGATGCATATGAAAAACTTTTAAAAAATAGAGCAATATGGTTAAGTAAGTCTCATCAAAAAAAAGAAGCTTTAGAAGCTTTAAATCGATACCTTAAAGAATTTCCAGATGGTACATATGAAGAGGAAGTACAAATTGCAAAAGATGCACTCTTTTTTGATACAACAGATGAAAATGTTTCTCAAAGATTGGCTCATTATGATAAGTTGATAGAAGATTATGCACAAAGTACTATAGGACAAAGAGCATTGTATGAAAAAGCAAAATTGTTGTTACAAGAGGGAAGATTTGATGATGTTTTATCAATGAAAAATGATTTATTACAATTAAATAAAGATGAATTTGATGATGTAGAAGATATTATAAAAAATGCTGCAACATTTGCAACTCAAAAAAATTTAAAAGAGAAAAAATGTCATAAAGCATTGACACTATATTATGATTATAAAATTACTCTTTCATCACAGTGGGATGATAGTCTTTATATGTGTAGTATGAAAGAGGGTGATTTTACTTTAGCAAAAAAAGTTATACAACCTTATTTAACATCAAAAGAGATAGAAAAAAGGGAGTTATGGTTCTATCGTTATATCAAAGTTGATTTTATGATTGGAAAATATAAAGAGGTTATAAAAGCTTCAAAGGATCTTATTACGCTTATAGAAGATGAAAAACATTCTTCAAAATATTTAGATGTTTATAGATATTTATTTGATGCATACGATCGCTTGGGAATGGAAGATAAATTATTAAAAAGTATTGAAGATATTCAAAGAGTTTTTGGAATCCAATCTCAAGATATTGAACGATATGTCAGTGTTATTCATCTTGGAGAAGATCGTAAAGATGATAATATTATCATCAAGTATGGAAAAATTGCCATGAAAATCCAAGAAAAAACACAAACATATGTTGAATCTCCATATATAGAGTTTACCCTTTATCAAGCTTATATGAATAAAGAGAATTATAATGAAGCTTTACAAGTGATTTTATCTTTGGATAAAAGAACACTTTTGGCAAATCAAAGAGCAAGAGCAAAATATTTGCTTGGATTTGTGTATAGTAAATTATGGCGAGATGAAGAAGCAAAAAAAGCATACGATGAGGCAATTAAAGCAGACCCAAACTCTTCATGGGCAAAACTTGCTAAGTCTGCAAAAGAGCTATAAGAAAAAAAAGGCCACTTGAAAATAAAAGAAGATAAAGTGTTTTTTTAAAAAAGAGAGCTAAAAAAGAAAAAAATATATGGAAATAAAGAAAATAAGGGGAGAGTGAAACTTTTGTGATTGGGATATCAAGTAAAAGTAATTTGTGTAAAAAAATATCAAATATATCTCCCATAGCAATAAGATGAAAAAAAATACTAAGAGGGTAAAAAATAGTAAAAAGTGATGTTATAAAGATTGAGATGGGATGATATATACTAAATGTAGAAAATATAACTAATGAAAATGGAAGCATACATAGATATATCCAAATAGGAAGGAAGAGAAATTGTAAAATTTTTGAAATATTTTTAAAATAGAGAAAAAATAAAAAGATATAAAACACTCCACTCATACTTAACCAAAATCCAATTTCAAAAAATAATCTTGGAAAAAGTGCCAACAACATAACAAGTGTGATAAGGAGTGTTTGCATTGAAAAGATATTGTATCCTCTATCATATAAAATAAATCCAATAAGAAGCATTGCATAAGCTCGAAGAAGTGATGGTGGAGTGCCTAAAAATAATAAATATCCAAGTAAAATTAATGAGATAAAAATCATCGAATCTACATTATAGCTTCGAAATGGAAAATATCTATTTTGAAAAAAAGTATAGGGATACCGAAATAAAAAATAAAGGATTGTTGCTAAAACACCAAGATGAAATCCACTAATAGCAAAAAGATGAGAAATTCCTAAAGCTGAAAAATAAGTTTGAAGTTTATAAGGGAGTGGAGTAGCTGTATAAAGAGCTTGGTAAATTGCACTTATGTTATTATCTTTATGTTGAATTTGTATGAGATGATTGAGTTGTAGTTTAGTGTTTTGTTGTTGGATAGCAAGTATTTTAGAATAGGTATAAAAATTTGTCATATATTGATAGAATGTTAATTTTTTAGGAAAAATTTCAAGAGTGATTTTTTTGCCTTTGATATTTGGAAATGATTGTGGGACTGTTGTATAAAATTGAAATCCTTGGTTACTTTTGAGTTTTAAAACTTGATATTTTTTTGATTTATGATGTTTTGTAATTTTTGTTTTTTTGTATTGTTTAAGTACTGTTGTATGAACAATACTTGAAGAAAATTGTGTAAGATGGAGATAGTTATTATATTCTATAAGAAGGGAGTATGAAAATAAAATAAAGATAATTTTTAGAAAAAGTAAAATTTCTTTCTTTGAATCAAGAAAAGATACTTTTTCTAATTGCATTAGATAACAGGCATAGAAGCTGAAGAATCAATATCAATATTTGCAGAAGATGTATCTACATTTTCATAACTTACTTCAAAAACAGGATTATTTTTTTTGACATCTACAAATCTTGTGAGTTTCTTTTGAAAAATAAGTTTAACATGTCCAGTTGGACCATTTCTTTGTTTTCCAATAATAATTTCAGCTTCCTCTTCCTCTTTTTCTATATAAGTTGGAATAAACTCTCTTCCTTCTGCTTTTGCTGCTTTTTCTCTCTCTTTTTCTTCTTTATAGAGATAGACATCATCACGATATACAAATAAAATAATATCAGCATCTTGTTCAATAGAACCAGATTCACGTATATCACTAAGCATTGGTCTTTTATCGTTTCGACTTTCTAATCCACGATTAAGTTGGGAGAGTGCAACAATTGGCATATCAAGTTCACGTGCTAACATTTTAAGACCTCTTGATATTTCAGAGACTTGAAGATGTCTATCTTGATTTCCAATTCCATTCATAATTTGAAGATAATCAATCACTGCTAATTCTATTTCAGGATGTTGATTTTTTAATTTTCTGAGTTTGGATCTGAGTTGATTGATATTGATATTTCCTTGGTCATCAACAAAAAGTTTTGCATGATTCATATTTTCAATAGCTGCAGAGAGACTCTCCCACTGTTCGTCATTCATATCTCCAACTCTTAGTTGTTGTAGGGGGATAGATGTTTGAATAGAGAGTAAACGAAGCATAAGTTGTTCTGCTGGCATCTCAAGAGAGAAAAATGCTACTCCTTTGTTTTGATTGATAAGGGCGTTGACTGTATTTAAAATAAAACTTGTTTTTCCCATTGCTGGTCTTGCTGCAATGATAACAAGATCCCCTTTTCCAAATCCTGTTGTCATTTTATTGAGTTCATAAAATCCAGTATCTACACCTACTAAAACATTATTACCACGTTCTTTCATTTTTTTGATATATTCCATTGTGTCGTAGGTCATTTTTTGGGAATCTTTAAAATCACTTACTTGATTTTCTTGAGTGATTTCATAGAGTTTCTTTTCTACGATATCTACAACTTCAGAAGAGGGGAGTTCCTCTTCTACTGTGACTCTTTTAATCTCAGTTGTAAGTGTTAATAGGCGTCGTTTGAGTGATTTATCTTTAATTTCATTGACATAGGCTTTTGTGTCTGATATAGGGTTGATGGATAAAATTTCAAGCATTACTTGTTCATCAAATTTTTTCATTTGTGTGAGTTCTTTTTTTAAAAACTCTTCATCAATAGGTTGATCTTTTTGGAAAAGATTTATCATTGCTTGAAAAATATCTTGATGGGCAGGAAGATAAAAATCATCTTTTTTAAGTATTTCACTAAGTTCATCAAATTGTTGAGGTTCAAATATAATAGAACTTAGTACACTTTTTTCAAAGGCTAAATTATAAAGGTTTTCTTGCATTGTATTCCCCTATCTTGTTAGAAAAAATATAAATTTATGTTGGTTAAATATCAGATCGACTTGAACACCTTTTTTCCCATTGACTGTTCCTAGGAGTTCATCCATACTTGTATAAGATCGAGGAAGAGTAATATTTATTTTAATATTATGATCAAATAAAATATTTTTAATTTTACCACCTAAAATATTAACAAGTTCACTTAATGTATCTAAAATCATATCTTGATCATTTGTTTCTTCTCCTATTAAAAGTTCACATGCTTGTTTTGCAATATTTGTGGGAAAAACTAAAACAACCATACCATCTAAGTCACCATAATATCCAATAGAACTTGCTAATTGGTCTGTTTTATCTTCAATGGTTAAAGTATTGATGTTTACTGCTTCTTTTTTTGCTTTTGCATTTGTCATCATCTCAATTGTTGATACTGTTGCTTCAATGAAATTTGGTAATTCTGTAATTGTTTTTTTATTAATCATTTTTTTATATTTTATAGGAACAGTACTACCTATGCCAAGTTCTTCGAGGAGTTCTTTATTATTTAAAATATCATCCATTTGCTCAAAAAACATAAATCCAGAATCTTCAAGAGTTTCTTTAAAAGAAATAGGTGTTTTGTCAAAAGACATACCTACAAAACAAAGTGTTGCATTATATTCAGCAGCTGCACTTGCAAGTTTTGATAAAAAATTTAATGCATGGATATTCATAGAAATAACTTTATATGCATCAAAAATAAAAAGTCTAAATCCAATATTAAGTGAATTATTATGATATTGAATATTAAAAGTATTTGCTAATTGGGCATCTAAAAAAGAGGAAATTGTATAAATAATAGCATATCCTGAAACTCTTGCTCCAACAGTTTGACCCATTTGTCCTAAAAAAGTATTTTGAATAACGATATCATATTTAGAACTCTTTTTCTTTTCTTCAAATTCTTTTTGAGTTTGTGCAATGATAGGATTATATCCATTATCGTGTAATTCAATAGCTATTGCTGTTCGTTGAGATTTATCTTCACTATAAAGTAAAATAGTTTTATCTTCATGATGTTGAAAGTTTTTTGCAAATAAAAATGCTATTTCTCTTGTTTGAAATAAAGAAAAATTCATATCATTAGCATAAAATTTATTAATAGCATTGAATTTTTTTTCATCATAATCACAAAATCCTACGATACTATGGTTATGTAAACGCATTTTTGTAAAGAGTTTTATAAAATTATCAAGTCCATTTCGATTAAAAAATATCACTTTTTTTAAAGATATTAGAATCATATTTACATTTAGTTTGAGAGTTGCTTCCATATCTTCGATACTTATAAATGTAACATTACCATCTAAAAAACCTTGAGGAGAAAAAATTCCTACACCATTTTTAACAACTGCTCTCATTGAATCTCCATTAAAGTAATAAAATCTTCATAAATATCTGCAACATAATCTGGATTAAAATCTATAAAATCATTTAAATTTGCATGAACAAAAAGAGGTTTTGAAAGTGTATAAAATAATAAAAGATGGATCCATTTTCCAAGCATATTGATATGTGAATCTTTTGATGGTTTTATCCCTGAAGCGGCTTGAATAATCGCTCCTATTTCTAAAGGAAGATCCCATTTATTTCTAATTTGTTCTATGATATCAAAAAGATCCATATGACAAAGTCTTTGTAAAATAGTATTAAAATCGATATCTTTTGTAGTTCTTAAAAGTGTAACATCATCAATTTTTTGAGCAAATATAGCTTCTGTTACTATAATACTTGCTGGAATTAAAGTTATGGTACTTTCGATATTTTTATTATTAATTTGAAGATGAGTTAAAATTTTTTTCCAATTTATAGAAAGTTCTGCTTGTAAGGTTTGAAATAGTGTTTTATTAAGTTGAAAAACAATCCATTTATCAGGAGATAATAAATGAATCATATAATTATAAACACTTTGTTGTGATCCGTTTACTCCTAATATTGCAAAGATTTGATTGATATCGTTAATTTCATGTGTAAAACCATAAATTGGTTTATTAAGAAGATTTTTGAGATAATTACGAAAAGCCATATCTTCTTTTGCAATTTGTGCAGCTTTAATGAGTTCACCTTCATTTAATAATGCAAGTGTTTGAGTTAAAGTCTTTGGGAGTGGAGGAATTTTATCAATATAAGAATTTATATCATCTTTTGTTATCATTGAATGCCTACTAATTTTAAGAATTATTTAAAATGATATCTATTCCTGTGTTAAAATTACTTGAAGTTATTTTAATAAAAAAGACTTGATTTATATTTTCTATTAAATAATAGTATGTCATGAATGTTTTTTTAAAAAAATCCAAATTTCCCATTATATTTAAGAGTTTTTTAAGCAATATCTTCCTATAATTCCCGTCCACAAACACAGACAACCTACACAAAAGGGAGTCAGGGAAGCTTCGAGTTGAAGTTTTTGAGAGTTTGAGATCATTGAAAACTAAGCAAGTGATAGACTTAATAGAACTTATTAAGTTGTTACTTAGAATAATAACTAATACAACAACCGTCTATTTCTTACTTTTTTGTAAGAGTAGATAATAAAAAAACAAAGCCAATGATTTTATAATCTTGGGCAAGGTCAGTAATTCATATTATATGATCTTTTCATAACAATTATGGAGAGTTTGATCCTGGCTCAGAGTGAACGCTGGCGGCGTGCTTAACACATGCAAGTCGAACGGTAACAGGAAGTACTTGTACTTTGCTGACGAGTGGCGCACGGGTGAGTAATATATAGATAACGTGCCTCTTAGACTGGGATAGCCATTGGAAACGATGATTAATACCGGATATTCCTTTTAGTCATAAGATTAGGAGGGAAAGTTTTTTCGCTAAGAGATCGGTCTATATCGCATCAGTTAGTTGGTGGGGTAACGGCCTACCAAGACAATGACGCGTAGCGGGTTTGAGAGGATGATCCGCCACACTGGTACTGAGACACGGACCAGACTCCTACGGGAGGCAGCAGTGAGGAATATTGCACAATGGGGGGAACCCTGATGCAGCAACGCCGCGTGGAGGATGACGCATTTCGGTGTGTAAACTCCTTTTATGAGTCAAGAAAATGACGGTAGCTCATGAATAAGCACCGGCTAACTCCGTGCCAGCAGCCGCGGTAATACGGAGGGTGCAAGCGTTACTCGGAATCACTGGGCGTAAAGGACGCGTAGGCGGGATAGAAAGTCAGATGTGAAAGCCTACAGCTCAACTGTAGAACTGCATTTGAAACTCCTAACCTAGAGTATGGGAGGGGGAGATGGAATTAGTGGTGTAGGGGTAAAATCCGTAGATATCACTAGGAATACCGAAAGCGAAGGCGATCTCCTGGAACAATACTGACGCTGAGGCGTGAAAGCGTGGGGAGCAAACAGG
>FPHP01000011.1_pt1 | contig 54547 bp, 58 predicted proteins | sample 1057371 | NCBI WGS metagenome assembly FPHP01 (sample SAMEA4473311, study PRJEB15554) | hydrothermal vent metagenome | biome: marine basaltic hydrothermal vent biome; feature: marine hydrothermal vent; material: water | place: Pacific Ocean | collected 2011-06-14/2011-07-23 | depth 1155 m
GTTGGATATTTTGGAAAGTGTTAGTTTTAGAGTTATGGATGAAGGAGTTTTATGTTTAAAAAATTATTGAATGACTCTGGATTTTTATTTTTAATACACAAAAAAAAATATGGAGAACTTTTAAAATTAATAGCTTTATATGGTGTAGATAAAGTAAAAAAATCTTCACAAAAACATATAGATAAGATTGATAAGATAGATTTGTCGTTTGAAAATTTGATAAATATTACAAATTTGCATCTAAAAAATGAAAAACAAGCATTGTATCAAATCCAATTAGTAGGATTAGAAGTAAATCTTAGTGATACTATTTTTGATTATGAATTTAAAGACCAAGAGAGTTTATTTTCTGTCTACCGATTTCGATGGTTATTAATAGGACTTGAACACTATCAAGATTATGGATTTGTAAAAGCATCTATACACGTGATAAATAAATGGATAGAAAATTTTGAAGTTAGTGGAAAAAAAATCAATGAAACATATTCTATTTGTGAGCGACTCTTAAATATTTTATATTTTATTTTAGTTGTAAAAAAGAATGATGCATCGTTATTGAATGAATTAAAAGTAAAAAAGCTAGAACAAATTTATAAAGTTCAAATTTTAGATATTTTAAATAACATAGAAGATAGAGGAAAATATACAAATAACCATATCATAAATAATGCAAGGGCTTTATATATTCTTGGTGGAGTCTTTCAAAATAATGATTTGATACAAAGAGCAAAAAAAATCTTAGATACCCATTTGCATAATCATATTAAAGAGGGAGTTTTGTTAGAAGGTTCTTTTCATTATCAAGTTTTATTAACAAGAACTATACTTGAAATGTATCATATAGCATTGAAGATAGATGATGACGAGATGATGAGAGTATTGCGACCTTATGTGGTACAAATGCTTAGTGTTACACAATCATTACATAGTGATTTTTCAGATAAATATCCTGTTATTGGTGATATTTCTCCTGATTTTCCAATTGAATTTTTTCAAGGATATCCTTTTTCAAAAAGTCAACAAAACTCTCCTTGGAATAATCTTTTTCATATAAACTTTACCGATATTGATTTTACTTTTAAAAGTCAATATCAGTATTGGGAAAAGTATATATTTGATGCTATTGAGATATGGATAGTGAAAAAAAATAATGGATTGTTACCACATGGGCATAATGACAATGGAAGTTTTCATATATTTTATCAAGGGCAACCCATATTGATTGATATAGGTAGATTTACCTATGAAAGAAATACAATGTATGATTTTATGCTTTTGCAGTCTATGCATAATGGGATTGCAAATGATATAGATTTGGGAAGAAGCTCTGTATTTTTTGGGTATTTTAACAAAATATCATCAGTAAAAGTAAAAAAAAACAAAAATCAAATAGATGTTGTTTTGGTAGATTGTTTTAATGAAAAGAAATTTTCTTATAGTTTAAGTATTGGAGAAAAAAGTATTACAATTCAAAGTAAAACAATGCTTCAATTATTTTTTTCTACAATAGATACTATAAAACAAAATAGTATAGAAGTAGGGGATTTAAAAATTATTGTAAAAAATAAAAAAATTGTACTTGATAATATTTTGTGTGCAAATAATTATGGAGATATTGTCTTGGCTCAAAAAGTTATTGGAATGAATGATGATTAAAGGTCTTGTTTCTATCATTATCCCAACACACAATCGAGCCAAAATGGTTCAAAGAGCTATTCAAAGTGTTTTTCAACAAACTTATAGAAATGTTGAGGTGATTGTTGTTGCAAATGGATGTGTAGATGATACAAGTAAAATTATAAATGATTGTATAAAAAAATATAAAAAGATAAAATTTTTAGAATATCAAGAATCTTTAGGTGGGGCAGAGGCAAGAAATAAAGGGATACATATTGCACAAGGAGAATATATTGCTTTTTTGGATGATGATGATGAATGGATAGAAACAAAATTAGAAAAGCAAGTTGATATCTTAAAAAAATATGATTTTTGTATTGTTGGGTCAAATTATTATGAAATATCCCAAAGTTCTATAAAAGAGAGAAAATTTAAAGAAATAGTTTCATTTTATGATATGAATTTTGAAAATATCCTTGGGAGTTATACCTTTTGCATGACAAAAAAAGAGTACATACAAGGTCTTATAATCAATAAAAATTTAAAAGCAAATCAAGATTATGATTTATGGTTGAAAATTTTACAAAAAACAAAAAAAGATGCTTATATCATTCAAGAATATCTCTCTAAATACTATCAGCATAGTGAAAAAATATCAACTAATTATAAAAATAAAATTGATGCACAAAAAAAGTTTCTTACTTATTGGGAAAAAAACTTAACAAAAAATGGAATACGATACCAGCAGATGAAATTATTATTTTTTCAATTTATGGATACAAAAAATAGCCTTTTTTATCTTCAAAAAATACCATTTATATTCTTTGCTATTTTTCATAGTCCTTATCGATATGATTGGAAAAAATATTATGTTTATATCAATTTTTTGAGGTATCTTAGATGATAGTATCAAAAAAAATTCTTATTTTAGCCGATCCAGATTCTATCCATACAAAAAAATGGGCAGAAGGTTGGGAGAGCCTTGGATATGATTGTGTAATTTCTGGGCTTTCTTCTAAAAAATTTGATAATCAATTTATTTTTTATGCAAATCTCATAAGAGAGGGTGGAAATGCAAAAGTCTTTTTACAAAAAATTTTTGCATTTCAAAGGGTTTTAAAAAAAGTCAATCCAGATATTATTAATGTGCATTATTTAACAAGTTATGGTTTTATTGCATCACTGATTAAAAGAAAAAAAGATAAAATGGTTTTATCATTACACGGAACTGATGTGATGCAAACAATGGATAAAAATATTGTTTATCTTTTCTTAGCAAAATTTATTTTTTATAGAAGTGATTTGATAGTATCTGTTTCTCATGAAATGACAAAAAAAATTTTATATTATTTTCCAAATGTAAAAGAAAAAATCATTACACAACAATATGGAATCAATTTAGAGTTTTTAAATCAATTTCAAACAGAAAATAAAGAGATAGATATATTGACAAATAGAGGATGGGTGAAAAATTCAAATTATGAAATAATTTTAGAAACTTTGATACATTTTGTAGATTATTCATTAGCAATTATAGGGGATGATGATAGTTTTTATGCAAAAGAGCTAAAAAAGAAATTTTCATCTTTGCATCCTTTTATATACAAACAGTTACCATATGAAAAAAATCTTACTTTTATTGCAAGATCCAAAGTTTTTATTTCACTTACAACATCAGATGGAACTCCTTTATCTTTATTAGAAGCTATGTATCTTGGGGCTATTCCTATTGTTTCAGATATAAAAAGTATTCATGAAATTATAAAAGATGGAGTGAATGGTTTTATTATTCCAATAGAGAAGGAAAAATTATACAAAACTATCAATCTTATTTTTCATTTACCACAAGAAAAGATAAAAAAGATACAAATGATAAATAAAAATTTGGTACAAGAGCGATTTGATAGGAAAAAAAATTTTCAATTGATAGATCGTTTGTTATAAAATTTTAATAAAAGTGAGGAAACAGTGAAAATTTTAGCTATTCATGATGGTCATAATGCATCGGTGTGTTTGTTAGATAATGGAGAGATTATATATGCATCACAAGAAGAAAGATATACCAATGTAAAAAATCAAGGGGGACTTCCTATTAGGTGTTTGGAGTTTATAGATATCACTTTTGATTTAAATTCTATTGATGAAATAATTTTTGTTGGTAATAGTATGACTACATCAGATTGGACAAGAACATCTATATTACATTCTTATAAAAATAGTGATACCATACTAAATACTATAAAACAAAAAATAAAAAATAACACAATGATTTATTCATTGTATCAATCAAAAAAAAATATACGAAATAAATATCCAGAAGTTTATTTTCATGCAAAAACTATGGAACATCATTTATGTCATGCATCTACAGCTTATTTTGGATTGGGAAACTATGATGATGAGATTTTAGTTATTACCGCAGATGGTGATGGTGACTTAAAATCAGCAACAGCTAGCATTGGATATAAAGGAAATTTAGAAGAGATTATGAGTATGCCAACGAAAGATTCTTTGGGGAGATTATATTCGTATATCACTTATCTGTATAATATGGTTCCATATGAACACGAATATAAGATTATGGGGTTAGCACCATATTGTAACGATAAAGAAAAAATTCAAGAATGTAAATTGAAATTAAAAAAGATTATTGATTTTTCAGATGATAACTCTTTACAATGGAAATATTTAGGAAAATATCCAAGTATCCAAAATGCAGGAAAAGAAATTAAAGATATTTTTTACAATACACGTTTTGATGTTATGGCAGCAGCTATACAAGAGTTTGTTGAAGAGATTGTAGTAGAATGGATTACAAGACTTATTGGACATACAGGGATTAAAAAGGTTGCATTAGCTGGTGGACTTTTTATGAATGTAAAAGCAAATATGTTAATCTCTGAAATTAAAGAATTAGAAGATATTTTTATTTTTCCTTCTTGTGGAGATGAATCAAATGTTTTTGGAGCAGTTTGGCATAGATATTTTCAAAAAACAAAATCATATCCAAAGAGATTAGAACATTTTTATTTTGGTACAGAGATTGAGATTGTAGAAGAAGAATTACTACAAGAGGCAAAAATAAATCATTGGATAGTTCAAAAAAAAGATAATATTGAAAAAGAGATTGCTTCTTTGCTTGCACAAGGGGAGATTGTAGGTCGAGTAAAAGGAAGTATGGAATTTGGAGCAAGATCTTTAGGAAATAGGGCTATTTTAGCCAATCCATCTATCGATGGTATTGTAAAAACAATCAATGAAATGATTAAAGGAAGAGATTTTTGGATGCCATTTGCACCATCACTTTTAGAAGAAGATTTAGAAAAATATTTTCAAGTTAATAGTAAAGTACTTGATTATGATTATATGATTTTTACTGCATATAGTCATCCAAATATAAGAAAATATGCAAAAAATGCTCTACATCCATATGATTTTACAGGAAGACCACAAGCAGTGAAAAAAAATCAAAATAGTGATTATTATAATTTACTTCAATATTATAAAGATATTACAGGGGAGAGTTTGATTTTAAATACATCATATAACTTGCATGGACTTCCAATGGTTGCAAATATGGAACAAGCTTTATATGTATTTCAAAATTCTAAATTAAAATTTTTAGCACTCAATAATTATTTAATTAAAAAAAACAATGTATAAAGTAGTATAAATGAAAATAAATATAACGATAGTTTTACCAATAAGAAACGAAGAAAAAAGTATCAAAACAACACTTTCTTCTATCATAGATGAACTTTTAGAAGATATGGAGCTTCTCATTGTAGATGGTATGAGTGATGATAATACTATAAATATAGTTAATGATTTTATTCAACAACATCAAAATCATCATATTAGAGTATTAGAAAACAAATATAAAACTGTTCCTTATGCTATGAATAGAGGGATTCAAGAAGCACAAGGTGAGTACATTATAAGATTAGATGCCCATTCAAAATATCCAAAAAATTATATAAAAGATTTGATTTTTTTTATGGAAAAATTAGGAGCAGATAATGTTGGAGGAGTTGTAGAAACTCTTCCAGCAAATGATACTTTAGAAGCAACTGCCATTGCTCTTGCAACTTCTCATCCATTTGGTGTTGGAAACTCTTATTTTAGAGTTGGAACCAATGATAATGAGCCTATATTAGTAGATACAGTTCCTTTTGGGTGTTATAAAAAGGAGATGTTTGATAAGATTGGTTTGTATGATACAGATTTAACAAGAAATCAAGATGATGAACTCAATGCAAGATTGATACAAAATGGTGGAAAAATTTTTTTAATCCCTTCTATAAAAATCAAATACTATGCAAGGGATAAATTTAAAAAAGTATTTCAGATGTTTTATCAGTATGGTTTATTTAAACCATTAGTCAATCTCAAATTAAAAAAACCAGCCACCTTAAGACAGTTTATCCCACCTTTATTTGTTGCATTTTTATTGTTTGGGGTTATTTTTTCATTTTTTAGTAGTTATATTAAATGGGGATTTGTAAGTATTTTTACACTTTATATGGGACTTAATTTTTATGTATCTTATTCTTTGGCAAAAAAATACAAAAAGATGCAATTACTATTTTATTTGATGTATACCTTTCTTATCATACATATAGCTTATGGGGTAGGGTATTGGAGAGGAATTTTTGATTTTGTTGTGCGAAATAAACATATTAATGTAGATATTAATCGATAGAAAAGTATAATTGTAAAAAATTGTAGAAAGGTAGGTATGAGTAGTTTTATAAAAAAATATGAAACATTAGTTTATATTTTTATAGCATATAGTTTTAGTGTCGCTATGAGAATGTTTTGGGTGATTCACTTTAATGGAGTGGATAGTTTTTATTGGGATAATCAGATGATGATTAATACCAATGATGGATATTTTTGGGCAAGTGGAGTACAAAACCTTTTTCATCACACTATGCCAGACAATTTAAGAGTCCCAGGTACAGAATATGGGATGGTGTATTTTACTTACTTGGTGGCAAAAATTCTTCCATTTTCACTTGATACGATTATTTTATATATGCCAATGGTAGTATCAAGTTTGATTGTAATTCCAATCATTTTATTGATGAAGCTGTATGATAAGGAGTTTCTTGGTTTTTTAGCAGCTCTTTTGGCTTCTATTACGTGGAGTTTTTATAATCGAACGATGGTTGGGTATTATGATAGTGATCTTTTTGCTTTAGTATTTCCTGTTTTTATTATTTATTTTTTAATAAAAGGGATAAAAGAAGATAGTTTTAAAGACTTTATCATTGTAATGCTTTTAAACTCTCTTTATTCTTATGCATATGATGTTTCTGCACCGATTTTATATAGTATTAATTTAGGATTTATTTTATATAGTTTGGTCTTTTTAAGAAAAAATGAAAATGTTTATTATTATATTTTTCTTTTATCAATTTCTATATTAAATATTAATTGGGAATTGCGATTTATTTTAATGGGTATTGGATTGTTTATTGCATATAATAATCTAATAAAAGAAAAAAAACATCAAATTATTTTAGCCGCTTTTGCTGTTGGATTATTTTTACTTTTTAATCATGTTTTTGAATTATTATGGTGGAAAGTGTATGAGTATGTTGCAACAGGAACAACAGAGCATCATGGTTTAAAATTTTATCAAGTGCATCAAACAATTAGAGAAGCAGGAAAAATTCCATTTGAAACTTTTGCAAATAGGATTTTAGGTTCTGAAATAAGTTTTATCTTGGGTGTACTTGGTTATCTTCTTTTGGTATTTAAGAAAAAAGAATTTTTACTCTTTTTACCACTTGTTGGGATAGGTTTTTTTGCATATATTGGTGGGCTTCGTTTTACAGTTTATGCAATTCCAGCTATGGCTATTGGGGCAATTTATCTTTTTTATTTTATTTTTGATAAATTTATCCATAAAGAAATAACAAAAAATATTGCTCTATCAATTATTGCTTTAGCATTTTTATATCCAAATATCAAACATATTCAAGGGTATTTAGTCTCTACTGTATTTCAAAAAGAAGAGGTGAAAGTTTTAGATAAACTCAAATCTATTGCTTCTCCAAAAGATTATACACTCACGTGGTGGGATTATGGGTATCCAATTTGGTATTATAGTAATACAAATACACTTATAGATGGTGGAAAACATCAAGATGATAATTATATTATTTCTAAAATACTTTTTACAGATTCTCCAATGTTAGCGGCAAATTTAGCAAGATTGAGTGTAGAAGAATATGTAAAAGCTCATAAAAGCAATAATCCTATTGCAGATAAAATTTTTAATGATTCAAATATGACATCATACTCATTTTTAGAAGCTTTAAAAAAGAAAGATTTTAAACTTCCTCCAAAAACACGAGATATCTATTTGTATCTTCCAAGTAGAATGATGAGAATTGTACCAACTATTTTGCTCTTTTCAAATCTCGATTTAGAAACAGGTATGAAAAAAGCACGACCATTTTTTTATAGAAGTTCAATGATAAAAGAGGACCGTAATTTTATTTATTTGGGAAGTGGTGTTAAAATAGATAAACGAACAAGTATTATATGGATTGGTCGAAGTAAAACTATGATTAAGCGTTTTTCTAAAGTATTTTATGATAAACAAGGAAAATTACATAAAGAAACACAACAACTTCGTTTTAATAGAGGATTAAATGTGATTTATATGAAAAATTATGGTCAGTTTTTAGTGCTTGATGATCAGATGTATAATTCACTTTATATTCAGATGTTTGTGTTTGAAAATTATGATAAAAATCTCTTTGAACCAGTGATTTTATCACCATTTGCAAAAGTGTATAAATTAAAAAAATAATAAGTTATGCAGCAAAGGCTGTATAACTTATTTCTCCTCAAAAATAATCATTTCATACATACTTTTTGTAACTAAAGATTTATTTGGTGCTACTGTGTGGGTGTTTTTTTCTTTTGCAAGTTCACTTTTGAGTTCTTCTATTTCATTTTCCATTGTGTCTATATTTTCTTTGAGTCGTAAAATAATATCAACTCCAGCAAGATTAACACCAAGTTCACGTGTGAGTCGTAAGATAAGTTTTATCTTATCAATATCTCTTTGTGAATATAAACGTATTCGTCCATTGGAGCGAGAAGGAGTGATAAGGTTTTCCCTCTCATATTGGCGAAGTGTTTGTGGATGGATATCTAATATTTTAGAAACCACACTAATAAGATAGACCGGTTCATCATAATCATGTACCATTATAAACTCCTAATTTTTTGGTAGTTTTTCTTTCATCATTTTTACTAAATCTTTATCTAGTGTATCAACATTTGGAAGAACAATATTTGCTTTGAGATATAAATCCCCACGTGTTTTTGTTTTTCTATTTGTTGCACCCATCCCTTTGACACGGAAACGTTGACCATTTTTTGTATTGGCTGGAACTTTGAGTTTTACCTCTTTTTCAAGTGTTTGCACACTCACTTTATCTCCAAAAAGTGCCGCATATAAAGGAACATCAAAAGTTTTGACAAGATCATCGCCTTCTCTTGTATATTCTGGATTTGGAGCGACAGTGATTTTTAAGAAAAGATCTCCAACACGACCACTTTGTTTATGCCCTTTTCCTTTGACACGCATTCTCTCACCAGTTTTTACACCAGCTGGAATTTTGATATCAAATCGCTCTCCATTGAGTGAAACAGAGTGTGAACCACCTAAAATTGCTGTATGAAAAGGGATTGTTACTTCTGCTTCAATATCTAAATTTGGTTCTTGGTATCCACCAAAACCACCATCCCCAAAGCCACCAAAGCCTCCGCCAAAGCCACCAAAGCCAGCTCCACCGCCACCAGAGAACATTTGGCGAAGTATCTCATCAAGGTCAGGAGAACCACCACCTCCATGGCTTCTTGAGAAGTCGTGGAAGTTTTGTCCACCAAACATATTATCACCCATTTGGTCATATTGAGCTTTTTTCTCTTTGTCACTCAAAATTTCATAGGCTGCATTAATCTCTTTAAACTTCTCTTCAGCACCCTTGTCCTTATTGACGTCTGGATGATACTGTCTTGCTAATTTTCTATATGCTTTTTTTATTTCTGCTTCTGTTGCATTTTCATTAAGTCCTAATGTTTCATATAAAGATTTGCTCATTTTTCTTTCCTATTTTTATAATTTATTTCTTATCCGAATTATATCATAAGAGTTGAGCTTAAGTCAATCAACTTTAAAGAGTTTGTCTCACTTATGAAATTATGGTACAATAGTTATAGATTTACTCCATATAAAGGAAGAAGTTATGATGAATTTTATGAATAAAAAATCGATATTATCCCTTGCACTTGCTATTACTCTTGGTGTAACAGGATGTAATAGTAGTAGCAATTCAAATACACCAACAGTCAAAGTAAATAATTTTGACTCAACCAATTTTACACAGATGGATTTGGCAAAGTTGTATATTGCAACTTATAATAAGCCACCAACTTATAAAGTAATTACAGATTTAATGGCACAAATGAAACAATCTTCTTTTCGTAGTGTTGCACACTCTTTAGCAGAACATGTAGATACAACCATTTATCCACGTTCTCAAACAACTGCAGATTTTGTAGAGACTCTTTTTCGAACTATTTATAATAGACCTTCAACACCAGAAGAAAAACAAGAGTGGGTAGATAAAATGTATAAGGGTGAGATTTTAAAAGAAGATATGTGGATGGAGTTTGTTTATGCTGCTAAGGGTGATGATGAAAAAGTGATAGAAAATAAACTTGAAGTTGCAAGATATTATGCAGACCAAAAAAAAGGGGAAGATTATAGTCTTATTTTTATTACAAAAGACCCAAGTAGTGTAGAAAAAGCCAAAAGAGAGATAGATGCTTTAAAAGATGAATCAGAGATGTTTCCAGATGCAACACTTAGTTTAACAATTAATGATGATTATATTGAAGGTGGAGCTGGATTTGATATTATTGATGGTCGAATTATTAATGGAACACAACAAACATTGCAAAAAATAGATTATATTGATGGTGGAGGGGGATATGACATTTTAAGAGCTACTGTTATTGCAAATACTGCTCCACAAATTAAAAATGTAGAAGAGATTCAAGTTCGTTTTGCTGGAGATGATGATAAGGCAGTGTTTGACCTTTTAAATACAAATGATATCGAACATGTCAAAGTGATGTTAAGTACTCAAGTTGGGACATTTGATCATATTGGGGGAATTAATGTTGTTGATGTTATCTCTACAAAACAAGATGTAAACTTGAAAAAAGGAAATTCACAAGATATCAAATTAAAAACTATTCATGTAGGAAGTCCAGAAAAAGAGGTTGTGATAAACTTTAGTGACAATCCAACAACACAGTTAAGCATTGATACTATCTCATCAGTTTTTACGTATGATCAAAATAATTCTGGAAGTACTGTAACAGGTGCTGGAATCAATTTAGAAGGAGATAATACTATTAGGCTTAAAGCTGGAGAAAAATCACTTGAAAAAATTGTACTTGATGGAACAGGTTCTGTTAACTTAGCTCCGGGAAATGGGAGTATGATGGATCAGTTTATGTTAAAAGCTGTTCAAAAGTTAGAAGCATCAAATGATGTTGGTGATGTGAAGATGTATGTAGATAATTCAGATGAAGCAACATTGGGATATGTTAAAACTTCAAATGGTGTGGATGAAATTTTTATCTATTCTGGTGGTGGACAGTTAAGGAAAGAGGGAAAATCTCTACGTGGAAGTTTGAAAATCAAGCTTGGCGGTGGTGATGATACGATGATTATTATGGCCTCAAATGCCAATAAAATACCAGCAAGTATCCAAATTGATGGAGAAGGTGGTATGGAAAATAAACTTGCAGTGAATTCTGATGTAGCAACAACATTAGAAGAGGGTGTGCAAGAGAATGGTTTTGATGATTTTTCTGTATTTATTATCATCGATAAATTAGATGGTGATGTTGATATGTCAAAAATGGATGATATGCAAATTGTTGTTTTAGCTGATAAATATACAGATGATAGTTCGATTGCAGGTTTAGAAAATAAGGCATTTATCACTTTTACAACTGATATTGATGATAATGACGGAGATACAAAAATCACCGTAACAGGAACAGGTGTTCAAGATGAAAATACAAATGATGTTTACAATATCAACTTTATGGCTGCTGCTGATACTGATTTTGGAGATCTTGTTGTTCATTATATAGAAAACTTGAACTTTTTAACCAATGATGGTGGTATTAAAAAAATGGCTATTATTGATGGTGATTTAAGAACTATTAATGTAACTGGAAATTCTATTTTAGATATTTATGAAAAACCTTTAAAAACTGTAACAAAAGTCACTGTTGGAGATGCGGGTGCAAGGATTAATATCTCTGGAGATGGTGGAGTCAAACAAGAAGTTGTGACAGGTTCTGGAGAAGATCAAATAGCTCTTGGTGATGGTGATGGAAAAAATGCTAATATTTGTCGTGTTGGACGAGGCGATGATAATGTAACTGGTGGTACTGGAGAGGATATTGTAGATTTGAACTCTGGAGATGATGTGTATTATTCATCCCCTGGAGCTGATTCTATCACTCTTGGAACAGGTGCTGATATTGTTGTTTATAGAAATAAAGATGACTCAAAAGGTGGATCTGTTGATGAAATCAAAGATTTTGTGATGAGTGAAGATCAATTTGATTTTAGATTAATTGTAGATTCAGAAGGTATGGATGATGGTGCATATCTTGGTGATATTAAAAGTTATGGTGAGTTAGATAGTACTTTTACAGGAAATGGAGATAAACTTGAAGTGGTATTAGTAAGAGATGATCATAGAATATATATCGATACCAATGGGGATAAAAATGCTGATATGATTATTGATTTAAGTACCAATCAAGTAGATACTCTTTCTTCAAACAATTTTATCTTTAAATAATTATATGATAGACTTTCATAATTTATTTTATTATGAAGGTCTTTTATGAAAAAAAGAGCATTAGTTAGTGTAAGTGATAAGAGTGGTGTGGTTGAGTTTTGTCAATCACTTGTAAAAAATGGTTTTGAGATTATCTCAACAGGTGGAACTTATAAAAAGTTAGTTGAAGCTGGAATTCAAGCTATTGAGATAGATGAAATCACAAAATTTCCAGAGTGTTTTGAAGGGCGTGTCAAAACACTCAATCCTTATGTGCATGGTGGTATCCTTCATCGCCGTGATAAACAATCCCATTTAGACCAAGCAAAAGAGTTAGGTGTTGAAGCTATCGATTTGGTTTGTGTAAATCTTTACCCTTTTAAAGCAACAATTGAAAAAACAGATGATTTTGAAGAAATCATTGAAAATATCGATATCGGTGGTCCAGCAATGGTTCGCTCTGCTGCGAAAAATTTTGATAGTGTTATGATTGTAACAGATGTGAATGATTATGATGTTGTTATCTCCAATATAGAAAATGATACAAACACTTTAGAATTTCGTCGTTCTTTAATGATTAAGGCATTTGAACATACTGCTGCATATGATAGTATGATAGCAAATTATATGAATAAACGTTTTAATGAAGGATTTGGTGAGAAACAATTTATCGTTGGAAATAAAGTGATGGATACACGTTATGGTGAAAATCCTCATCAAAAAGGTGCATTGTATGAATTTGATAAGCACTTTACAAATAATTTTACAACATTAAAAGGGGAAGCGAGTTTTAATAATCTTAATGATTTAAATGGTGCGATTAAAATTGCTTCAAGTTTTGGAAATGAAAATGCTGTTTGTATCACAAAACACGGAAATCCTTGTGGATTTGCTATCAAAGACACACTTTTAGAAGCATACACAGAAGCTCTTAAATGTGATCCAGTTTCTGCATTTGGTGGTGTGGTTGCTGTTAATGGTGTAGTGGATAAAGAACTTGCCCAAAAAATGAATGAGATTTTTTTAGAAGTTATCATTGCTGGACGTATCACAACAGAAGCACAAGAGGTATTTGCAAAGAAAAAACGTATCAAACTTTTTGAGATGGGAAGTGATTCTTTAGTTTTAGCAAATGATGAGAAAGATTTTAAACATATTGATGGTGGATTTGTATTTCAAGATGCTGATAAAGTCAATGAAGATGAAGTCAAAGATGCAAAACTTATGAGCAAAAAAAGTGCAACTCCACAAGAGATGAAAGATATGGAGATTGCTTATAAAGTTGCATCTCTTACAAAATCAAATTGTGTTGTATATGTAAAAAATTCAGCAATGGTTGCTGTTGGTATGGGAATGACAAGTCGTGTTGATGCGGCACAATGTGCACTAAAAAAAGCAAAAGAGATGGGACTTGATGTAAAAGGTGCCGCTCTTGCTTCAGAAGCATTTTTCCCATTTAGAGATAGTATAGATGCTGCTGCACAAGCTGGTGTGAGTTGTGTGATTGAACCAGGTGGTAGTATTCGTGATGATGAAGTTATTGAAGCTGCAAATGAGCACGGTATGAGTTTATATTTTTCAGGAACTCGCCACTTTCTCCACTAAAAATTTCTTTTTTTATACAGTAGCCCTTTTTTTTTAAGGTACTGTATAAAAACTTTTTTGAATTAGTGAGTGATAATATGACCAACAAATTTGCTCATATTATCCATAATTTCCCCACCTTTTCTAAAACTTAGCCCGCAAGCTTCATAAGCAAAAAATACTCCGGCTTGGTATTTTGCTCCGTTTGCATCTTTTGGAAAATCAACATATTCTTGGTAGATTTTTTTATAATTTTGATAGGGGCCATCTGTGGATGTAGAAGAGGTACCGTCACTATTGATAATTTTTGTATTGGCTCCTTCTCTTCCAAATACAGTTTTTTCTACTTGTTTTATACCATCTAATGGTTCAAAAGATGTTTTTAAAAGATAAGGAGAATCTGGAAATAAATCGTATAAAATTTTCAACATCCCTTTTGATTGAAACAAAAGAGTATAGGCTGGGTTTAAGATGATAGCTTCTTGATTTTGCATAATTGTTGTAAGTAGGGTTGCTAGTTCTGGCTCATCTATGGCGATATCTTCCCATGGATAGAGTTTAAACCAATATTCATATTTATTTCCATCTGCATCATAGATACCATTTTCATCAAATTGAACATTTTCAAGATACTCAAAGGCAGTATTAAATCCTGCATCTGTTGCCATTTGTTGTAAGAGTCTTGTTGTTATTTCCTCTTCATCATTGTTTGAGATACTTGAAAAAAGGATTTTCCATCCCTCATAATGTTCTTCAAATGTTTGAGGGTCATCAAAGAGAGTGATGAGTCGTTTAAAATTTTGTGTGATAGCTTCATAGACATTATTAAACTGTAAATCTTCATCCATCTCATTGTATTTTAAAATTCCCCATTGCAAAAGGGCTGTTTCAAAAAGAGCTGTTGGAGTGTCGGCATTGAACTCTATAAGTTTTATTGGTTTACCATCAATTCCACCAGCAAGATCAAAACGACCATAGATATGCCAATGCACATCATTTTCCCAACTTTTTTTAATTGTTTCTATGAGATTAAAAGGGATATCAAGTTCAAAAAAAAGGTCATTATCAATCACATATTGTGCTGCTTCGACATACATATCGTATATTTCATTGACTGCTTCGTAATAGTTTTGGGCTTCTTGAGAGGAGATTTCTACTAAAGAATCACTCACATATTTTGTTCCATCACTATCTGTATGCCATGAAAAACCTAACTCTTCTAATGCCTCATCACTTAGTGGATGTACTTTTTGTAATGTAACCATTAGCTACCAAACCCTCTTGAAAATCCACTTGATGATTTGTGAGATGAACCAAAAAAACTTCTTTTTGTTGAAGAAGATGGTCTTGAAAAAGAAGATGATTTAGAGAAGCTTTTACTTCTGTTATAGGCACTTGGACTATGGTTTGTTCTTGCGGCATTTTGTGCAAAATTTCTATTATTCATAAGTGAATTTGCTATCATATTTCCAAGCATTGCACCAGCTGCTGCTGAGAGGATTGTTCCAGCTAAACCCATCCCTTCTGAACCACTATTATTTTGTAATGTCTCACTGGTTCCATTTTGTACTTTTTGATACTCTTGTTGTGCCAATGCTTTCATCTCTTCTTCAGTCATAAAACGCTCAGTGATTTTACCATTTTCATCTCTTTCACGAATAATAGCACGTGATGGTCCTTGTGTTGGCATCTCTTCAACAACAACATATTTGCCATTTGGTTGCTGTTCAATAACCAAAAATTTATTTTGTGTTTGTTGTTGCTGTTGTTGTTCAGAAGAGTTATTGCTACATCCACTAATAACACTCATCATAAAGATTCCAGCACTTCCAAGTGCTACTCCAGTTGCAAGAGATTTAAATTGTTGTTTCATTGTATAAGCTCCTTTTTTTTAAGTTGAATTTGTTTTTGTAGTTCATAATCATAAAATGTGATATTTTTTCGACCATTATATAACACATCACCAATAAAAGTATATCGCTTATTTTTAAATGTAACATTTTTCTTTTGAAAAAGCATCATACCAACTTTATGTCCTATCTGTGGAATGTTGGTTGAAATTCCCAATACAAATAAAATACTAAGGATAAATACTTTGATAAAAGTTATGTTTATATAAATTACTATATAACCAATAAAGATACTCAAAAGAAGATAGACCCATACATTTTGATTATCTGCAAAAAAAATATTGTAATAGATATCTATTTGAAGTGGGTCAATATAGTTTTTTTTCAATCCAAGAAAGAAAAAAAAGTCAATAAAATAGGTAAAAAATAAACCACTAAGAAGTGCTTGAAAAAATTTACTCATCGTAACTTTCTTTTTTTTATTTGATTTATTTTAAGAAGGGTAGATGGTTCTTTTTCATAAAAACCATTGCTATCTTCTATAATGATATCTGCTTTTTTGGTACAAAAATCGTAATCAAAATGTTTGTTTGCTTCATTTGCAGATGTAGAATAGTACCATTGAAGGTTACGTAAAATTTGAGAATGTAAAGGAAGAGTTACTATTCTAAATGCTTCATCTTTTACAATAAAAGTTGTTTTTTTTGCACGACGAACCAAGTTTTTTTTGGAATTTGGTACCCGTTTTGTTTTTGTAAATGCTAAAAGTGATGGATATATTTTGATAAATTTTTTATTTGTATCACGGGATTTTATCTCAAAAAGCTTGTTTGCATTTTGAGATAAAAATCCAACTGTTGTATCTGTTTGTGCAAGGATAACAGAGGACATTGTTACTTAAGAAAATCCTGTATTGCTTGGACATCAGACCACGAATCATCTTTCATCTCTTTGAGTGCAAGGATGAGTGAGCGAGCCGCACTTAGTGTTGTAAAATATGGGATAGAACGCTTTAGAACCTCTTGGCGAATAACAACTGCATCTTTTTTTGCTGTATTGTTATCAGAAGTATTGATAGCCATTGCTATTTCATTATTTTTCATTTTGTCTTCAATATTTGGACGACCTTCAGAGATTTTTAGTACTTTTTCACACTCAATTCCAGCTTCTTCTAATACTGCTTGAGTTCCTTTTGTTGCTACAAGTTTAAATCCATTTTCAACAAGTCCTTTTGCTATCTCTATACCATCTTTTTTATCAGAATCGATAAACGATAAGAAACACGTTCCACTTGATGGGATTTTATTTCCAGCTGAGAGTTGTGCTTTTGCAAAACTTATTCCAAAATTAGAACTAATCCCCATTACTTCACCAGTTGATTTCATTTCAGGAGAGAGTGTTAAGTCTGCACCGATGAGTTTATGGAATGGAAAAACTGCTTCTTTAATAGATACATGCCCTTTAAGACGAGGTTTAAAAATACCATTTTCATTTTCTACTATATTGTATTTATCATAGTATGCTAAAGCATCTTTGAGTGATTCACCAAGCATTACACGTGTTGCTACTTTTGCAAGTGGCATCCCTGTTGCTTTTGAAACAAATGGAACTGTTCTTGAAGCACGTGGATTTACCTCTATGAGATAAATTTCATTTTGATAAATTGCATATTGCACATTCATCAAACCAACAACACCAAGTCCTAAAGCGATTGTTTTTGTTTGCTGTTCTACTTGTTGTATAATCTCTTTTGATAAACTCACCGGTGGTAAAGAACAAGCACTATCACCAGAGTGAATTCCTGCTTCTTCAATATGTTGCATAATAGCTCCAAGATACACCTCTTTACCATCAGAGATACAATCAACATCTAATTCAGTTGCTTGGTCTAAAAATTTATCAATAAGAACTGGAGCTTCATTAGATACAGAAATAGCAAGTTCCATATATTCATTGAGCTCTTCTTCATTATAAACAATCTTCATTCCACGACCACCAAGCACAAATGATGGACGAACAAGTACTGGATATCCTATCTCTTTTGCAATGAGTGGAGCTTCCTCTTTTGCACTTGCTAAACCATTTGCTGGTTGTTTAAGTTTGTATTTATTTACAAAATTTGAAAACTGTTCTCTATCCTCTGCCAAATCAATAACACTTGCAGGTGTTCCAGAGATTTTTGCTCCAATATCTGTAAGGGCATTTGCAAGTTTGAGTGGTGTTTGTCCACCAAAATGAACAATCACTCCATCTGGTTGTTCATTCTCAATCACTTCACGAACATGCTCAAGGTCAATTGGTTCAAAGTATAAAACATCTGATGTATCATAATCTGTTGAAACTGTTTCAGGGTTACAGTTATACATAATACACTCAATATCCATCTCTTCTAATGCAAAAGCAGCATGCACACAACAGTAATCAAACTCTATTCCTTGCCCAATTCTATTTGGTCCACCACCAAGTACAAGTACTTTTTTCTTTTCACTTACCCTTTTTGTTGTTGGGATTTTTGTGATGTTTGTAGTAGAATAAAGATATGGTGTGAGTGCTTTAAACTCTGCTGCACAAGTATCTACTTCATTAAATTCTAAATCAATTTGAAGATTTTTTCGTGCTTCATATACTTCATTTTCAGTTGTTTGTACTTGTGAATTTTGTGTGATAAGTTCAGCGATGCGTTTATCTGAAAAACCATCAGCTTTGATTGTTCTTAGTTTTGTAGCATCTGATAAAATATCTTTTGTAATCTCTTTTTCTGTATCTATCATCTCTTTGAGTTGTTGTAAAAACCAAGGGTCAATGCCACAAAGCTCATGGATTTTTTCGATACTCATACCACGGCGAAAACCTTCTGCAACATATAAAATTCTATCAGCATTTGGACGTCGAATTTCGTGTGCAATAAAATCATCATCTCCACTCATTGGATTAAAACCAGATAAACCAGTTTCAAGAGAACAAAGTGCTTTTTGAATCGATTCTTTAAATGTACGACCAATAGCCATAGCTTCCCCAACAGATTTCATTGAGGTTCCAAGTGTATTAACTGCTTCTGGAAATTTTTCAAAAGTAAAACGTGGTACTTTTGTAACAATATAATCAATAACTGGTTCAAAAGAAGCAGGTGTTCCAGTGATATCGTTTGTAATTTCATCAAGAGTATAACCAACAGCTAAAAGTGTTGCAACTTTTGCAATAGGATATCCTGTTGCTTTTGATGCAAGAGCAGAAGAGCGTGATACACGTGGATTCATCTCAATAACAATCATACGACCATCTTTTGGATTGATAGCAAATTGCACATTGGAACCACCCGTATCTACACCAATTTCACGTAAAATATCAAAAGAAGCATTACGCATTCTTTGGTACTCTTTATCTGTTAAAGTAAGTGATGGAGCAACTGTAATACTATCTCCGGTGTGTACCCCCATAGGGTCAAAATTTTCGATAGTACATACAACAATACAGTTATCAGCTTTATCACGGATAACTTCCATCTCATACTCTTTCCAGCCAAGCATCGATTCCATAATTTCTATTTCACTAATTGGAGAAGCAGAGAGTCCTTCTTGCGCGAGTTGTTTAAACTCTTCCATATTATATGCAACACCACTTCCTCCACCAGCAAGTGTAAAAGATGCACGGCTAATAACTGGAAAACCAATCTCTTTTACTGCATCAATTGCTTCTTCAAGAGTGTGTACATTTTTACTTTTTGGAAGATCCATTCCAATTTTAATCATTGCTTCATTAAATGCTAAACGATCTTCCCCTTTATGAATAGCTTCAGGTTTTGCTCCTAAAAACTCTACACCTTCAAGCATCCCTTTTTCATACATACTTGTTGCAACATTGAGTGCTGTTTGTCCTCCCATTGTTGGTAAAATAGCATCAACATTTTCATCTTTAATAATTTTAGCAATAACATCTTCTTTGATAGGCTCAATATATGTTCTATCGGCAAACTCGGGGTCAGTCATAATTGTTGCTGGGTTTGAATTAACAAGAACAACACGATACCCTTGTTCTTTAAGCGTTTTAACTGCTTGTGTTCCAGAATAATCAAATTCGCAAGCTTGACCGATAACAATCGGACCAGAACCTATAAGTAAAATAGTGTGAATGTCAGTGCGTTTTGGCATAAGTTACCTCTTAAAAATGTATAAATTTTTGTATTATACAAAAAAGGCACTTAAATTTTATTTTGTTTGTAAAATCATATGAAAATAATTGAGCTCATTTTCTTGAAAGTAGGGTTTTACAGTAGCATTTTTATACCCTTGTGAAGAGATGATGGAGATAACTTTTCCTACTTTTAATCCTTGAAAGAAGATATTATCAAGTCCAGAAGTGATAACTTCATCTCCTATTTTTATATTGAACCATTCAGGGATAAATTTGATGATGATATTTTCACCATTATTTCCATGAGCAATTCCTGGAGCCTTACTTTTTCCAATAGAAACAGCATAGGTACTTTTGATATCTTTATTTAAAAGAGCAAGAGGTTTGTTTTTGTAATTAATAACAATACCAGCAACATAATCATTATATGTAAGTCCATAGATTTTAGAGCTATTGTAGTCTTCAACTTCAAGCCATATTCTATTTAAATTCCCAAATCTTTCATAAGATATTGCACGGACAAGTTCTACTTTTGGATCTATTTTGAGTGTGGATTTATTTTCTTCTATAAGATTTTTGAGTTCAGATTTTAATCCTATTAAAAGAAGTTTATCTTTTTTATAATTTTGGAGCTCTTTTTCTAATGTTTGGATTTTTTGTGCTTGAGAAAAATGGATATTGATTTCATTTTTGATATTTGAGAGAATCTTATGATATTGTATTTTTATAAAGAGTAAAGAGTTTAAAATGGGTTGTTGGATAGTATTTGAGTAATAAATAGCACTCATTAAAAGTGCTATACTAAAAATAATAGAGAAAAATCCCCTTTTATTCATTTTCAAAAAGTTCTTGAAGAAGATCTATCTCTTCAAGTGTACGACCAGTTCCAAGAGCTACTGCTAAAAGTGGTTCATCTGCTACAAATACAGGGATTTTTACAATATCTGAGAGATACTTATCAAGTTGGCGGATAAGTGCTCCACCACCTGTTAAAATGATACCATGATCTACGATATCCCCAGCAAGGTCTGGTGGCATCTGTTCAAGGACACTACGAAGTGCTTCAGCTATCTCTTGGAGAGGTTCTTTCATCGCTTCACGTGCATCTTCACTTGTTAATTCCACAGTACTTAGCAACCCTTCTAATTGGTCACGACCATTGATTGTCATAGTGAGCTCTTCATCAAGTGTTCGTGCCGTTCCAATAGCAATTTTAATCTCTTCAGCAACTCTTTCACCAATGAGTAAGTTATATTTTTTTCTTACATAATTGACAATTCCACGGTCAATCTTATCTCCAGCGGTACGGATTGATTTTGATAAAACAAGTCCACCAAGTGAAACAACACCAATTTCAGTTGTACCACCACCAATATCAACAACAAGGTTCCCTTGAGGCTCACGTATATCAACACCAGCACCAATTGCTGCTGCCATCGGTTCTTCTATGAGAAATACTTCACGAGCACCAGCACTTAGAGCTGATTCACGTACTGCTTTTCTTTCTACTTGTGTAAGTCCATAGGGAACACAAATAATGATACGAGGAGAGATAAGAGAACTTCTTCCGTGAGCTTTTTCGATAAATTTACGAATCATTCGCTCTGTCATATCAAAATCAGCAATAACTCCATCACGCATTGGTCGAATTGCTTTGATATTTCCAGGAGTTTTTCCAACCATATCTTTTGCATCATGACCAACAGCAAGGACACGTGAACGACCGTGTTTTTCAGTTTTGACAGCTACTACTGAGGGTTCATTGATTATAATACCACGACCTTTTGCAATAACGATTGTATTTGCAGTTCCTAAGTCGATAGATAAGTCATTTGAAAAAAGACCTATAAGTTTATTAAATAACATCTCTTTTATACCCTTATGCTGTTTTTTCTATAGGAGATTTCTTGATATAGATAGGTTTTTCACCATTTTCAATAACCTCTTTGGTGATAACAACTTCATATCCTGCATATTCTGGAAGTTCATACATGATATCTATCATATTTTCTTCTACAATAGCACGAAGTCCTCTTGCACCTGTTTTTCTTGCTATTGATTTTGCTGCAATTGCTTTGAGTGCATCTTCTTGAAATGTAAGTTCAACATTATCAATAGCAAAGAGTTTTTTGTATTGTTTTACTAGTGCATTTTTTGGTTCTGTTAAAATTTTTATCATATCTTCTTGTGAAATTTCATGGAGTGATGCAATGATAGGTAAACGACCTATGAGCTCAGGAATAAGACCATAAGCAACCAAATCATCTGGTTCAACCATATCAAAATTTACTTCTTGTTCCTCTTTGGTTTTTTTCTCTTGACCAAAACCTAAAACATTTTGCCCTTGTTTCTTTTTTAAGATATCTTCAAGGCCATCAAATGCACCACCACAGATAAATAAAATATTATTTGTATTAATGGTAGTAAACTCTTGATTTGGATGTTTTCTTCCACCTTTTGGTGGGATATTAACATCTGCTCCTTCAATAATTTTTAGGAGTGCTTGTTGTACTCCCTCTCCAGAGACATCTCTTGTGATAGAGCGATTTTCACTCATACGGGAGATTTTATCAATTTCATCGATAAAAACAATTCCCTTTTCTGCTTTTTTTACATCACCATCAGCTGCTTGAATTAGTTTTGTCAAAATATTTTCTACATCTTCTCCAACATATCCAGCTTCTGTTAAACTTGTTGCATCTGCTATTGCAATAGGAACATGTAAAATTTTAGCAATAGTTTGTGCAAGTAAAGTTTTTCCTGAACCTGTTGGTCCAATAAGCAAAACATTTGATTTTGTTAATTCTACATCATCATATGGTGTCCCACTTGTTTCTTTTGATTTGAAAATTCTTTTATAATGGTTATATACAGCCACACTCAAAAGTTTTCTTGCTCTTTCTTGTCCAATGATATATTCACCTAAAAAACGGTCTAACTCTTTTGGAGTCATAAGATTATCTATGGTTTCTAAAAGTTCTTCTTCTTGAGATGATGTTTCTAATTTATCATCACCAAACATTATTTTATATGCGGATAAAACACAATGTTTACAAATATACACATCGTGACCAGCGATGAGTGGGTTGTTTTCTTCCTCTTTTGCACCACAAAAGCTACATTTTTTTTCTATCATATATTTTTCCTCTCAAAAGGGATACCCCTTTTTGTTTTTAAAACAAAATTACACAAATCATAAACATAGTGATTATTTGTTTCTTCCATTAGTCTCGTAGCACTCTCTTTTAATGGCTTTCCAGATTCAAAAAGTTCTCTATAAGCAGATTTTAAAAGATTGATATCATCTCTTGCTATTCTTCTTCTTAGTCCCGTGAGATTGAGTCCTCTTAAGATGGCACGATTTCCCTCTGCTAAACAAAATGGTGGAATATCTTGAGCAAGAGCACTTGCTCCACCAATCATTGCATAATCTCCAATATGGATAAATTGATGTACTGGTGTCATTCCACCAATAACAACATAATCTCCAAGTTCTACATGTCCTGCAAGAGTAACTGCATTGGCTAAAATACAGTGATTTCCAACAATAACATCATGCCCTAAATGGACATATCCCATAAAAAGGTTGTTATTTCCAACGATAGTTTTTCCACCGCCACCTTTTGTGCCGGGATTAAAAAGTGTAAATTCTCTAATGATATTATTATCACCAATGATAAGTTCTACTTCTTCACCATCATATTTTAAATCTTGTGGAATAGAACCAAGAACAGCATGGGAAAATATTTGATTATTTTTTCCAATTGTTGTTTTTCCATAGATACAAGCACCTTGTGCAATGGTCGTACCATCACCAATGATAGCATCTTTTGAGATAAAACAAAATGGGGCAATTGTTACATCTTTACCAATTGTAGCACCATCTTCAACAATAGCAAGATGCGAAATTTTATCATTCTCCACTCAATGCCTCCATAATTTTAAAGATTATTCCTCTGTTTCATAAATCTATTTATCCACTACCATAGCTTTAAGTTCTGCTTCTGATACCATTTTTCCATCCACAAAAGCTTCCCCTTTTAACATCCAAATAGCCCCTTTGTGTTTTATAACATTGAGGCGGTATTCAAGTTGATCACCTGGTTTAACAGGTGCACGAAATTTTGCTTTATCTATACTCATAAAGTACACCACTTTTGTAGCAGCTTCTTCTTTTGTCATATCCATACTTTTAAATGCCAAAATTCCACCAGCTTGTGCCATTCCTTCTAGGATAAGTACTCCTGGATAGATAGGGTGACCTGGGAAATGCCCTTGAAAAACACTATCGCTTATGCTTATGTTTTTATATGCAACAAGCATCTCATTATTTACTATATCAGTAACACGGTCAACAAGTAAAAAAGGGTAACGATGTGGTAATATTTCTTGAATTTCTGTAACATCCATCATTTGGAAAAACCTTAAATAAAATAATTTTAGACCATTTTATCTAAAAAAATATTATAAAATGATTAGTTTTTCTTTTGTGTCTTCATAAGTTTTACTATTTAATTGGATAGTGAGTTTTGTATCAAGAATATTTTTAATATCTTGAACAACAATAATTGGAGAAAGATTATAAGGTGAAGGAAAAATAAACTCTCTTACTTTTTGTTCTTCTTGATAGGAGAGATGATGAAAAATAAGTTCTTTTATTGTTTGAAACTGAGTTTTTGCAAGATGATTGAAGTGCTTAAGTTCTATAAAAACAATCTCTTCTCTATTAAAATAATAGATATTTTGATGTTGAAACTCTATTCTTCCTTGTGCTTTTTTTCTTGGAAGTGTAGAATAACTAAGAGCATAAGCTGGGATAATCTCTTTTTTTCCTTTGATAAGTTGAAAATGAAATTGTCGATAATTGAGAAATTTTTCTTTGATAATTTTATAAGAGATATTTTGTTCTTCTAACTCATTTCTTTTAGTGTAAAGTGCTAAACGCTCTTCAATAGATGCTGGAAGGATAGCATTTGAGATGGGACTAAACATCTCATCCATTAAGCGATTTTGTTGTTCTCTTTGCATAGTAAGACCAAAAAGACATCCACAATAATCTTGACGGTAGAGTTGTTGCTCTTTTGTTGTTTGACTTTGAAGCTGTGTCCCTCCATTGGAGCGATAATCTACTGCAACAAATTCAATACCCGTTTCTTTATAAAAAGCTTCGCCACTTTCTTTGAGTTGTTGTTGTGATTTTAGAGGGCTTACAAGGAGTGTTGTAGTAAATTTTTTTTCGCCAAGTTCTAAGGCTTTTTTTGCACTTACTATAAAACGTTTATCAAAACAAACTGCACAACGTTTCCCTTTTTCTGGTTCTTTTTCTAAACCTCTTACTGCCTCAATCCAATTTTGATAATCATACTCACCCTCTATAAGCTCAATGCCAAGTTTTTGGCAAGAGCGTTTGACATCGAGGAAACGAAGTTGGTACTCTGAGTAGGGGTGAATGTTTGGGTCATAAAAAAAACCAATAAGTTTTTCATCTGGAAAGTCCTGTTGTAGTTTTTCTAAAAAGAAATGGGAATCAACACTACAACATATATGGACTAACATTGTTTACTCTTTTGTTTCTGTAATTTTAATTGTTTCAATAATATCTTGATTTTGAATTTTTGCAAGATTTTCAAAACTTTCTTTATCATCTAAATCAATTGCACCAAAAACAGTATGCACACCATCTAAATGAGGAGTATCTACAAATGTAATAAAAAATTGACTCCCACCTGTATTTGGTCCAGCGTGTGCCATTGAGAGTGTTCCCGGTCTATGAACTGAAGTATTTGTTGCAGTTTCACAAGGGATAACCCAATCAGGACCACCTGTTCCTGTTCCAAGTGGACAACCACCTTGAGCCATAAAACCCGGAATTACACGGTGAAATGTGAGGTTATCATAAAAGCCTGTATTGGCTAAGTGAGCAAAATTTGCTACTGTATTTGGTGCTTCATCTGGGAAAAGTTTTAACCAAATGTCCCCTTTATCCTTTACAGAAACTTTTGCATATTGTAATTTTGCTAACTCTTCATCACTAAGGTTGTAATATTTTAATTCTCTTCTTCCAAACATAGTTTCTTTCCTTTTTTCTAAAGATTTGAGTGAAAGTATAGTAACTTTTTTTCAAAATTTTACTTAAGTTAATGAAATATTTACAAAAATTTGCTAAAGTTTTGGAAAAATTTTGAGATAAGGAGTATAAAATGAATTTTCAACCATTAGGAAATAGAGTTTTACTAAAACGTGTTGAGGAAGCAACAACAACTTCTTCTGGGATTATCATTCCAGATAATGCAAAGGAAAAACCATCTCGTGGAGAGATTGTTGCTGTAAGCGATGAAGTAAAAGTTTTAAAAAATGGGGATAAAGTACTCTTTAGTAAATTTGCTGGGAACGAAGTTTCTCTTGATGATGAAAAATATGTTGTATTAGATGTAGAAGATATTTATGGAATTATAGGATAAGGAGGAAGATATGGCAAAAGAGATTATATTTTCAGATGATGCACGTAATGTTTTGGCTCGTGGTGTTGAAAAATTAGCTGATGCAGTAAAAGTAACAATGGGACCACGTGGTCGTAATGTTTTGATTCAAAAAAGTTATGGAAGTCCTGTACTTACAAAAGATGGTGTTTCTGTTGCTCGTGAGATTGAGCTAAAAGATAAGCTTGAAGATATGGGAGCACAACTTGTTAAAGAGGTTGCTTCAAAAACTGCAGATGAAGCTGGAGATGGAACAACAACAGCAACAGTACTTGCAAATGCTATTTTTTCTGAAGGACTTCGAAATATTACTGCTGGGGCAAATCCAGTAGAAGTAAAACGTGGTATGGATAAAGCGTGTGAAGCAATTTTAGAAAATTTAAAAGCTTCAGGAAAAGTTGTTAATGGAAAACAAGATATTGCACAAGTTGCAACAATTTCTGCAAATTCTGATAAAAGTATTGGTGATATGATTGCAGAAGCAATGGATAAAGTTGGCCAAGATGGTGTTATTACTGTTGAGGAGGCAAAAGGGATTGCTGATGAGCTTGATGTTGTAGAAGGTATGCAATTTGATCGTGGATATTTAAGTCCATATTTTATTACAAATACTGAAAAAATGATTGCTGAAATTGAACATCCTTGGATTTTACTTGTAGATAGTAAAATATCTTCACTTAAAGATTTACTTCCAGTTCTTGAACAAGTTCAAAAGACATCTCGTCCACTTCTTATTATTGCTGAAGATGTAGAGGGGGAAGCTCTTTCAACTTTAGTTGTAAATAAACTTCGTGGTGTATTAAATATCTCTGCTGTAAAAGCTCCTGGATTTGGTGATAGAAGAAAAGCGATGCTTCAAGATATTGCTATCTTAACAGGTGGTGTGGTTATTTCTGAAGAAACTGGTTATACATTAGAAGGTGCAACGATTGAGCTTTTAGGTCAAGCAGATCGTGTTGTTATTGATAAAGATAACACTGTTATTGTTGATGGTAAGGGTGATGCAGAAGCAGTTAAAGCAAGAATTGCTGAGATTAAAACACAAATTGAATCAACAACAAGTGAATATGACAAAGAAAAACTTCAAGAGCGTTTAGCAAAACTTAGTGGTGGTGTGGCAGTTATTAAAGTTGGTGCTGCAACTGAAACTGAGATGAAAGAGAAAAAAGATAGAGTTGATGATGCTCTTAGTGCAACAAAAGCAGCTGTTGAAGAAGGAATTGTTATTGGTGGTGGTGCAGCACTTATTCGTGCGGCTTCAAAAGTTTCACTTGATTTAGAAGGTGATCAAAAAATTGGGGCTGAAATTATTTTACGTGCTATTAAAGCACCTATGAAACAAATTGCTAAAAATGCTGGATTTGATAGTGGTGTTGTTGTAAATACTGTTGAAAATGCAACAGATGAAAATATAGGATTTAATGCTGCAACAGGTAAATATGTAGATATGTTTGAAGCAGGAATTATCGATCCTTTAAAAGTTGAGCGTGTGGCACTTACAAATGCAGTATCTGTTTCTTCTATGCTTTTAACAACAGAAGCAGCGATTTTTGAACTTCCAGAAGAAACACCAGCAGCAGCTGCTGATGCAGGAATGCCTCCTCAAATGGGTATGCCAGGTATGATGTAATGAAAACAAAAAAATTTTTTATAGCAGCCTTAGCATTAGGAATAATGCTAGGGGGCTGTACTCAAGAAACACAAAATAAAATAGGAAGAACACTTCAAAACTGGACAGGGAGTGATGGTGTTTTAGATATCTATATGGGTGGTAAACTTGTTCAACGATTTATTAAAATTGGAAAATTAACTACTGCTACTGCGACAGATTCTTCTCAAGCAAGAAACTATCGTTATGGGTATGGTTATCTTGATAAAAACTTCAACTATAAAGTAGATCCGGGTGAGAAAAAGATCTATTTTGAAGTGAGTAATTATTCAACACCATATGTATTTTATGAAAATCCGGGAGATTAAATAAAATAAATGGAACTCTTTAGTTTATTTCAACATCTCATTGAGTCTAAAAGTGAAACACCAGATGATGGTGGGCTTTTAGATTTTCTTCAGCAATATCTATCTGACTTTCAAGCAATTCGCATCGATAAAGAGGGAGTTAAAAATCTTTTTTTATATAAAAAATATGGTGATGGTGACCATCTTTGTTTTGCTGGACATGTAGATGTTGTTCCTGCTGGTGATGGTTGGTCAAATGATCCATATAAGTTAGTTGAAAAAGATGGGTATTTGTATGGCCGTGGAACACAAGATATGAAATCTGGTGTGGCTGCATTTGTTCAGGCAATAAAAGAGATAGAGGATTTTTCAGGGACACTTTCTATTTTACTTACTTCAGACGAAGAAGGAGAAGCACTTTATGGGACTCAAGAAGTTTTAAAGTATCTTCAACAAGAAAAGATGTTACCAGACTATGCAGTTGTAGCAGAGCCTACTTGTGAAGATAGATTTGGTGATGCAATCAAAGTAGGAAGAAGAGGTTCTATAAATGGATATCTCACTCTAAAAGGAAAACAAGGTCATGCTGCATATCCTCAAAAATCAATCAACCCTATCCATCTTATAGCATCAAGATTAGAGCAATTAGCTGGGGTAGATATTGATGAGGGAGATCAGTATTTTAGTCCGAGTAAATTTGTCATCACTGATATTCGCTCAGGGATGGAAGTAACGAATGTAACACCAAATGAACTCAAAATGATGTTTAATGTTCGTAATACAACCAAAACATCAAAAGAGGATGTAGAAAATTTTGTAGCTAAAGCTTTAGATGGTTTGGATTATGAACTTCGTTTAACACAAGGTTCTTTCCCTTTTTTAACTAATACCGATACAAAAATTGTTAAAAATATTGATAAAGCAATAGAAAGTATTACAGGTATAAAACCAAAACACTCCACTGCTGGTGGAACAAGTGATGCAAGATTTATGGCACCTCTTGGAATAAATGTAATTGAGTTTGGTGTAAAAAATGATACAATACACTCAGTCGATGAAAGAACGACAAAGAAAGAGGTACAACAGCTTTATGAGGTGTTTAAACTTCTAATTCAACAATGGAGATAAATGATGGAATTTGTACAAACAGATAAGGCTCCTTCTGCAATAGGCCCATATTCTCAAGCCGTGATTGCAAATGGGATGGTATATACTTCTGGGCAAATAGCTTTGACACGATATAACTTGATGTTAGAAGATGATATTGTGGTGCAAACAAAACAGGTATTAGAAAACCTAAAAGCTATTTTAGAAGAGGCTGGAAGTTCTATGGATAATGTGATAAAAACAACAATCTTTTTATCATCTATGGATGACTTTGCAACAGTTAATGAAATTTATGAAGAGGCATTTGGTTCTCATAAGCCAGCACGTGCAACAGTAGCAGTAAAAACACTTCCTAAAAATGCACTTGTTGAGATTGATGCGATAGCATTAATTGAAAATTAAATAAAATTTCAAGAAAACTTCGGTATAATTTCGAACTTTTTGTAGAATTAATTATGTAAGGAATTGTTGAATGTATGCAATTATTAAAAATGGCGGTAAACAATATAAAGTTCAAGAGGGTGATATTCTTCACTTAGATAAAATGTCTCTCAATCCAAAAGATACAGTAGAAATCAAAGAAGTTTTAGCTGTAAACAATGGTGAACTTAAAGTTGGAGCTCCATATGTTGAAGGTGCTGTTGTAACTGCTGAAGTTATCAATGAAGGACGTGCGAAAAAAGTTGTTATTTTCAAAAAACGTCGTCGTAAAGATAGTAAAGTAAAAAGAGGTTTCAGAAGAGACTTCACTCGTGTTCGTATCACGAAAATTGCTGCTTAATAAAATAGAAGGAGAAAGAAGATGGCACATAAGAAAGGACAGGGTAGTACACAGAATAACCGTGACTCAGCTGGTAGAAGACTTGGTGTAAAAAAATATGGTGGAGAATCTGTTGTTGCTGGAAATATTATCGTTCGCCAACGTGGAACAAAAATCCATCCGGGTAAAAATGTAGGTATGGGAAAAGATCATACTCTTTTTGCTTTAGTTGATGGTGTTGTTTCATTCGAAAGAAAAGATAAAAAGCGTAAACAAGTTTCAATCATTACTGCCGCATAATTCTACTAATATTATTTTGGGTTTTTGCCCAAAATAATCCTACTTCATTTACTTAATTTAGTTTTCTATAATTTAAAATTTTAAAATCCACTTACAAAGTGGAATATAAATATAATACCTTAAGGGATTTACCGTGTTTACAGATAGTGTTGAATTGACAGTTAGCTCAGGAAAGGGTGGTCAAGGTTGTGTTGCTTTTCGTCGTGAAAAATTTGTTTTAAATGGTGGTCCAAATGGTGGTGATGGTGGAAAAGGTGGTGACATTTGGTTTAAATGTGATAACAATACCCATACACTTTCCCATTTTCAAAGAAGAATGCACATAAAAGCACAAAATGGTGCTCCGGGAGAAGGTTCTTTAATGACTGGAAAATCGGGTGCAAAAAAAGTGATTGTAGTACCACCAGGAACTCAAATTATTGATAGTGAAACTGGCGAAGTTTTATTTGATATGTTAGAACATAATCAAGAAGAAAAATTTCTTCAAGGGGGAAAAGGTGGACTTGGAAATTACCATTTTCGCTCTGCAACAAATCAAAGACCAACTTATGCACAACCCGGAGAAAAGGGTGAAACAAGAAAGATTAGACTTGAATTAAAACTTGTTGCTGATGTTGGTTTGGTTGGATTTCCAAATGTTGGAAAATCAACACTTATTTCAACTGTTTCAAATGCAAAACCAGAGATAGCAAATTATGAATTTACAACACTTACACCAAAACTTGGTCAAGTAAATATTGGTGATTTTGAATCTTTTATTATGGCTGATATCCCTGGAATTATTGATGGTGCTCATGAAGGGCGTGGTTTGGGGATTAAATTTTTACGTCATATTGAGCGAACAAAAATTCTTTTATATATGATTGATTTGGGAAATTATAGAGGATTAAAAGAACAAATTGAAACATTACAAAATGAGATACAATCTTTTTCTGAAAAATTGGGACAAAATCGTTATGCTATTGCTTTAACACGTGCAGATATTATCCCACAAGAAGATATAGAGCAACTAACACAAGAGATTTTTTCTTATTTTAATGTTGAGGCAAATCAGAGTAAAGAGTTTGATTTTGATCCAAATTTACCATATTTTATTCAAGATACAGTAGATGAAACATTAGGATATGATCGTTCTTTACCATATTTTATAGCACCAATTTCATCAGCAACAAACCAAAATATAGAACCATTAAAATATGCTTTATTTCATTTGGTTCAAGCAGAGCGAAGATAATTATGTCTGCAAATAATACAATTAAGAGAGTTGTTGTCAAAGTTGGAAGTGCTGTTTTGACAGAAAATTCAAAAATTGCATTAGCAAGACTTCAATCTCTTGTAATTTTTTTAGTAGAATTAAAAAAACATTATGAAGTCATTTTAGTTTCTTCTGGAGCAGTTTCAGCTGGATATACAAAATTAAAACTTGATAGGTCTATTTTAAAAAACAAACAAGCTCTTGCTGCAATTGGTCAACCTATTTTGATGAAACATTATGCACGTGAATTTTATGTTCATAATGTAACTTCAGCACAGGTTTTAGTTACATCTGCAAATCTAAATAGAGATGATGAGATACAAAGGATTAAAGATACCATAGAAACTTTACTTGAAAATGGTGTCGTTCCTATTGTAAATGAAAATGATGCAACATCAACAGCAGAATTAGAAGTTGGAGATAATGACCAACTCTCAGCCTATATAACAAATTATATAGATGCTGATATGCTTATCATTTTATCAGATATTGATGCTTATTATGATGGTGACCCACGACAAGATACTAATGCAAAAGTTTTAAAATATGTACATCATATTCCAAAAGAGGAGCTTTTAAGAGTTCCAACTCCAAACAATGTTTTTGCAACAGGTGGTATTGTAACAAAACTAAAAGCAGCCTCTTATCTTATGGAAAATGGAAAAAGTATGTTTTTGGCAAGTGGTTTTGATTTAAGTGATGTGAAAGATTTTATGTTAAAAGGGACACACAATGGTGGAACTTTTTTTACTACTCAAAAGGATAGGTGATGGATATTATCTTTATGGGGACACCCACGTATGCACAAAAGATATTGTTGAAACTTTTAAATACACAAGGAATGAATGTTGTAGCTGTTTATACACAACCAGATAAGCCAGTTGGGAGAAAGCGGATTTTAACTCCATCACCTGTAAAAGAATTGGCTCTTGAACATAATATTTCAGTATTGCAACCACAAAGGCTTCGTGATGAAGATGTTGTTGAAAAACTACTTCAAATAAAGTGTGATTATATTGTTGTTGCTGCATATGGGCAAATTTTGCCAAAAGCTATTTTAGATTATGCACCTTGTATTAATCTTCATGCTTCTATATTACCAAAATATAGAGGAGCAAGTCCAATTCAACAAGTTTTACTTGATGGAGAGAGTAAAACAGGAGTGACTGCAATGCTTATGGATGTTGGACTTGATACGGGTGATATTTTAAAAATAGTAGAAACTCCAATTGATGAAGATGAGATGGTAGAATCTTTATTTCATAAATTAACAGAGGTTGCAGCAACACTTACTATTGATGTATTAGAGAATTTTCACTCACTTACTCCACAAAAACAAGATGAATCTCTTGCATCTTATTGTTCTAAAATTACAAAAGAGGATGGAAAGATTTGTTTTGATGATGCACAAAGTATCTATAATAAATATCGTGCTTTTACTCCTTGGCCTGGTATCTATCTTGAGAGTGGTTTGAAATTAAAAAAGATTGCTTTAGAAGAAAAAGAAGGAAAATATGAAGCTGGAAAAATTTTACAGATTGACAAAGATGGTGTGATTGTTGGTTGTCAAAAAGGGAGTTTAAAAATTTTTCGTATTCAAGCACCTTCTAAAAAAGAGGTAGATATTTTTTCATATCTTAATGGGAAGAGATTGGGTCTTGAAGATTATATATCTTGAAAGTGTTGATTCAACACAAAAATATCTAAAAAATCTTCTTCAATCAAATACTATAAAGGCTCCCATCGCTGTGAGTGCTATGACACAAACAAATGGTATGGGAAGTCGTAACAATGAATGGATCTCTTTTAGGGGCAATCTTTTTTTATCTTTTGCTTTACCATTACAACACCTTCCAAATGATTTAAAACTTGCATCTGCTTCTATATATTTTGCTTATCTATTAAAAGAAGTTTTCACTGAAAATGGTTCAAAAGTTTGGTTGAAATGGCCAAATGATTTTTATATTGGGAAGCAAAAAGTTGGAGGAATGATAACTTCTGTTGTTAAAGATACACTTATATGTGGCGTTGGAATAAATCTTCAAAAAGCACCAGAGGGTTTTGCTACATTAGATATAAAGATATCACATCAAAAATTATTACATCTTTTTTTTACAAAAATAGAAAAAAAAATTCTATGGAAGCAAGTTTTTAGTAAATACAAGTTAGAATTTTATAAAAATAGAGATTTTTTCATTCATAATGGGGATAAAAAAATTTTGTGCAGCGATGTTTTGTTAGAAGGTGATGGGTCAATTATAAGTAATGGGGAAAGGATATATAGCTTAAGATGAGTGAAGTAATAGTAATAGCAAATCAAAAAGGTGGTGTTGGAAAAACGACAACTGCTGTGAATTTAGCAGCATCATTGGCAGTAGCTGAAAAGAGAGTTTTAGTTATAGATTCTGATCCACAAGCAAATGCTACTACATCTTTAGGATATCATAGAAATGATTATGAGTTCAATATATATCATGTTCTTATAGGAACAAAGACCCTAAAAGATATTATTTTAAAATCAGAATTACCAACATTAGATATTGCTCCATCAAATATTGGATTAGTTGGTGTTGAAAAAGAGTATTATGATTCTGGAAACTCAAAGGGGAGAGAGCTTATTTTAAAAAAGGCTATTGCCTTAGTTGAAAAAGATTATGATTATATCATTATTGATTCTCCCCCAGCACTTGGACCTATGACTATTAGTGCTTTGACAGCTTCACATTCTGTTATCATTCCAATTCAATGTGAATTTTTTGCATTAGAGGGTTTGGCACAACTTTTAAAAACAATAAAACTTGTGAGAAAATCTTTAAATCCAAAATTAACAATCAAAGGTCTTTTACCAACGATGTTTAGTTCTCAAAGTAATTTTTCAAAACAAGTTTTTGCAGATTTACGTCAACATTTCGATTCAAAATTATTTGTTGATGAAAATAATGAATTTATTGTAGTACCACGTAATGTAAAACTTGCAGAATCTCCATCATTTGGAAAACCTGTTATTTTATATGATGTGAAATCAGCAGGTGCTATTGCTTACCAAAATTTAGCAAAAGTGGTTTTGAAGTAGATAATTTTTTTGAGAAAAAATGTGTATTTTTTCTTTTCTGATTTAAAAATTACAATTTTTTGTAAAAATTTAACTATCCTTTCAATTTAATAATAGTATAATCGGGTAACTTTTAGGAGGTGCTATGTTAGATATAAGTCCAATATTGCTTTTGGTTACATTGGTTGTATTTCTATCTCTTTTAGCAGTTCTCAATAGTTGGCTTTATAATCCGTTATTTGCTTATATGAAAAAACGTGATGATGACATCAAAAATGACCTAGAAAAAATTGGGTCAAATGATGATGAAATCAACAAGTTGAATGCTGAAGCAGAACGTATTATGATGGATGCCAAGTTAGAGGCTGCTTCTTTTAGAGAGAAAGTTATTATGGATGCTAAGGAATTAGCAAATAGTAAAATAGAGGCAAAACGAGCAGAATTAGCTAGTGAATATGCAGAATTTGAGAAATCACTTTCTGAATATAAAGAACAATTAGCGAAAGATTTAATGTCTCAAGTTCCACTATTTAAAGAAGCTGTCGAAGCTAAAATGAATCAAATATAAGGATGAAATGTGAATAAAATTGTAGTGTTATTATTAACTATGTCAACATTTGCATTAGCATCTGAGGCAGGAGAAGCGGGTACTGATATTGTTCAAAGAACGGTAAACTTTATCCTGTTTGCTGGACTTATTTGGTACCTAATAGCGGAACCGGTAAAAAATTACTTTAATGCAAGAAGTCAAGCAATTGCAGATAAGTTAAATCAAGTTCAAGAAAGATTGAATGAAACTGCAGCACTAAAACAAGAGGCATTAGAAAAAGTTTCTGAAGCTAAAAAATTTGCTGAAGAGTTGGCAGTTTTATCAAAAAAAGAGAGTAAAATTCTTGGTGATAACATTATGGCACAATGCGAGGCTGACCTTGAAGTAATTGCAAAGCAATTTGAAGCAAAAAAAGAGTTAGCAGAGCGTAAAATGGTTGCTAGTGTTGTTGAAGAAGTAATGGATAAAGTACTTCAAGAAAGTAGCAAAAGCTTTGATAAAAAAGCGATGGCTAATGTTATCTTAAAAAAGGTGGCATAAATGGAAGAATTAATCGCAAAAAGATATATTAAAGCTTTGATTGATGGAAGTGATGTAGCAGAGGTAGAAAAATTAACAACAGTTTTTTCTACTTTAGCAGATGCTTTTAAAGAGGAACAGTTTGTTAAAATTATTGAAAATCCTTATGTAGCAAATGAGGAAAAGTCTAAGATTTTTCTTGATGCTGTAAAAGGTGTAAAATCTGATAAAATCAATAATTTTATAAAACTTCTTGTTGCAAAAAGAAGATTAAGTGTTATTCCTGCTATTGCACAAGAGATGCAAAATAATTTATCAAATATGAAAAAAACCTATCAGGGTGTTGTTCGTAGTAATATGACAATAGATAAAAAGACTCTCAAAGAGTTAAGTACTGGTTTGGGTAAAAAATTTGATTCTAAAATAGATTTAGTATTTCAAAAAGATGATTTTGATGGTATTAAAGTAGATGTTGATGATCTGGGAATTGAGATTAATTTTTCAAAATCAAGAATTAATGCTCAGATGATAGAACATATAATTAAAGCAATTTAACTTTCAATGAGAGGAGAACTATAGTGGTAGCAAAAATTAAAGCTGATGAGATTAGCTCAATAATTAAAGAACGTATCGACAATTTTGAATTAAATGTTGATATTAATGAAGTAGGGAAGATTATTTCTTATGCTGATGGTGTTGCTCAAGTTTATGGACTTAGCAATGTTATGGCTGGAGAAATGGTAGAATTTGAAGATGGAACAAAAGGTTTAGCAATGAACCTTGAAGAGGGAAGTGTTGGTGTTGTTGTTCTTGGTGCTGGTACAGAATTACGTGAAGGTATGTCTGTAAAGCGTCTTGGAAAACTTCTTCGTGTTCCTGTTGGTGATGCTGTTATTGGTCGTGTTGTAAATGCACTTGGTGAACCAATCGATGGAAAAGGTCCTATCGAAGCAGCTGAGACTCGTTTTGTTGAGGAAAAAGCACCGGGAATTATGGATAGAAAATCTGTTCACGAACCATTAGCTACTGGTATCAAAGCTATTGATGCACTTGTTCCAATTGGTCGTGGTCAACGTGAGCTTATCATTGGTGATAGACAAACTGGTAAAACAACAGTTGCAATTGATACTATTATTAACCAAAAAGGTAATGGTGTTGTTTGTGTATATGTTGCAGTGGGTCAAAAAGAATCAACTGTTGCTCAAATTGTTCGTCGTTTAGAAGAACACGGTGCAATGGAATATACTGTTGTTGTATCTGCAACTGCTGCTGAAGCTGCTGCATTACAATTCTTAGCTCCATATACTGGTGTTACTATGGGTGAATATTTCCGTGATAATGCACGTCATGGTTTAATTGTTTATGATGATTTATCTAAACATGCAGTTGCTTATCGTGAAATGTCACTTATTCTTCGCCGTCCTCCAGGTCGTGAAGCTTATCCAGGTGATGTTTTTTATGTTCATTCTCGTTTACTTGAGCGTGCTGCGAAAATGTCTGATGAAAAAGGTGCAGGTTCATTAACAGCACTTCCAATCATTGAAACACAAGCGGGTGATGTTGCAGCATATATCCCAACAAATGTTATCTCTATTACTGATGGTCAAATTTTCTTAGAAACTGACCTTTTCAACTCTGGTATTCGCCCTGCGATTAATGTTGGTCTTTCAGTTTCACGTGTTGGTGGTGCAGCACAAATCAAAGCAACAAAACAAGTTGCTGGTACTTTAAGACTTGACCTTGCTCAATATCGTGAATTACAAGCATTTGCACAGTTTGCATCTGATCTTGATGAATCTTCACGTAAACAACTTGAGCGTGGTCAAAGAATGGTTGAAGTTCTAAAACAAGGGCCTTTCTCTCCACTTTCAGCTGAAAAACAAGTTGCTATTATTTTTGCTGGAAACGAGGGATATTTAGATGATCTTAATCCATCTGAAGTAACACGTTTTGAAGCAGAGCTTTATCCATTCATAGAGGCATCTTATCCTCAAATTTTTGAAAATATTAGAAATATTTCTAAAATTGATGATGATACAAAAGCGTTACTTATAAAAGCACTTGAAGAATTTAAAGCTGGATTTGTAGCAGCTTAAGGGATGATTTATGGCAAACTTGAAAGATATTAAAAGACAGATAGGAAGTGTTTCTAGCACTCAAAAGACAACTCGTGCTATGAAGCTTGTCTCAACGGCAAAGCTTCGTCGTGCTGAGGAGTTAGCAAAACGTTCCCGTCTTTATGCTCAAAAGATGAATCAGGTTATTGCCGAAATAGCTGGACGTATACAATGTAATAAAGTTGGAGGAATTGAAAATCGTTGTTTTACAAAGATTGAAAATCCAAAGATAGTTGATATTGTTTTTGTAACCGCTGATAAAGGGTTATGTGGTGGCTTTAATATTCAAACTATTAAAGCCGTAAATAGTCTCATTGCAGATTATAAAAAACAAAATGTCAAAGTGCGTTTACGCGGTATCGGTAAAAAAGGTATCGAATTTTTTAATTATAATGAGGTTGAACTATTTGATTCTGTAAAAGATTTAAGTTCAAGACCTGATAAACAAAGATCTGATGAGTTTATAAAAACTTCTATAGAGGATTATAAAGCGGGAAGAACAGATGGTGTTCATCTTGTTTATAATGGCTATAAAAATATGTTAACTCAAGAGTTACATATAACAAAGATGTTGCCAGTTGATACAGATGATTTTGATTGTCAAGAGTATAACAATAAGTCTATGCTCGAGGTTGAAGCAAAAGATGAAGAGCGTATGCTTGATTCTTTAGTGGATAAATATGTTCAATATATGATGTATTACTCTTTAATTGATTCTGTTGCTGCTGAGCATAGTGCAAGAATGCAGGCTATGGATACAGCGACAAACAATGCAAAAGAGATGGTTAAATCTTTAAATGTACAATTTAATAAAGCACGTCAAGCTGCTATTACTACTGAGCTTATAGAAATTATAAGCGGTGTAGAGTCTATGAAATAATGGAGAAGAAGAATATGATTGGTAAAATTAGCCAGGTTATGGGACCGGTTGTTGATGTTGATTTTGATGGTTATCTTCCAGTAATTAATGAAGCAATTGAAGTAAATGTAAATGTTGAAGGTACTCAAACTCGTTTGGTACTTGAAGTTGCTGCCCATTTAGGTGATGGTCGTGTAAGAACGATTGCAATGGATATGAGTGAAGGTTTAGTTCGTGGTATGGAAGCAAAAGCAACAGGTGCTCCAATTAAAGTACCAGTTGGTGAAAAAGTACTTGGACGTATTTTTAATGTAATTGGTGAAACTATTGATGGTGGTGAGCAAATTACTGAAGCTCCAGAGTGGTCTATTCACCGTGCTCCTCCAGCATTAGTAGATCAATCAACTACAACAGAGATGTTTGAAACTGGTATCAAAGTTGTTGATTTACTTGCTCCTTATGCAAAGGGTGGTAAAGTTGGACTTTTTGGTGGTGCTGGTGTTGGTAAGACAGTTATTATTATGGAACTTATCCACAATGTTGCACACGGTCATGATGGTTTATCTGTATTTGCTGGTGTTGGTGAGAGAACTCGTGAGGGGAATGACCTTTATCACGAAATGAAAGAATCAAATGTACTTGATAAAGTTGCACTGTGCTATGGTCAAATGTCTGAGCCTCCTGGAGCACGTAACCGTATCGCTCTTACTGGTCTTACAATGGCTGAGTACTTTAGAGATGAGAAAAAACTTGATGTACTTATGTTCATCGATAATATTTTCCGTTTTGCACAGTCTGGTTCAGAGATGTCTGCACTTCTTGGTCGTATCCCTTCAGCAGTTGGTTATCAACCAACATTGGCTCGTGAGATGGGTGCATTACAAGATCGTATTACATCAACTAAAAATGGTTCAATTACATCAGTTCAAGCTGTTTATGTACCAGCAGATGATTTAACTGACCCGGCTCCAGCATCAGTATTTGCTCACTTAGATGCAACAACAGTTCTTAATCGTAAGATTGCAGAAAAAGGTATCTATCCAGCAGTTGATCCACTTGATTCAACTTCAAGATTGCTTGATCCACAAATTTTGGGTGAAGAGCATTATAGTGTTGCACGTGGTGTTCAACAAACATTACAAAAATACAAAGATTTACAAGATATCATTGCAATTCTTGGTATGGATGAGCTTAGTGAAGATGACAAAAAAGTTGTTGAGCGTGCTCGTAAAATTGAAAAATTCCTTTCACAACCATTCTTTGTTGCTGAAGTATTTACAGGTGCTCCTGGTAAATATGTTTCACTTGAAGATACTATTAAAGGTTTCAAAGGTATTTTAAGTGGTGAATATGATCATATGCCAGAATCAGCATTCTATATGGTTGGTTCAATCGATGAAGCAATTGAAAAAGCTAATAAGAAGTAAAGTAGTAAGTAATCAATCTTACACAACTATAAAGGATTGAAATGGGTACATTTAAATTAGAGATCCTAACACCTAATGGCCAAATCTTTGATGATGAAGTCATTAGTGTAGTTCTCCCTGGTGAAGAGGGAGAATTTGGTGTTCTTGCTCACCATGCTTCTTTATCTACTTTGTTAGAAACTGGTGTAATAGATATTGAAAAAAAGGATAAGTCAGTTGAATCAATCCTCATTAATTGGGGTGTGGTTCACATCGATGAAGAGAAGGTAATTGTGCTTGTTGAAGGTGCAGCTCCTATTCGTGGTGAAAATGAAGGTGAAGTTACTGCGGCCTTAGAAGAAGCAAAAGCATTACTTGATTCTATTGCTGATTCAAATCCTGCTCTTGCTACGGTATCTGCGAAAATAGAATCCGCAGCACAAAAATTATTGTAAGATAGATGATTAACGCATTTATAGATTTTTATCTTAAATCACATCCTATCACTTTAAGTGTATTGGCATTATTGTCAATATACTTTTTAGTTTTAAATTGGGTGTTTTTTTATCGTTATTTCTCAATTGGAAGTTGGGTTCAAAAAGAAAGAGCTTCTTTAGAATCACTTTTGATGGGTGCATCAAGTGTTTCTGAAACATCATTTTTAAAAAGCTTTTTAAAAACAACAACTCATATTTCTAAAGAAATTTTTGATTTGGCTATGCTTGCAGCTACTAAAGAAACAACAAAAGGTTTAGTTATTCTTTCTATTTTTGCTTCTACTTCCCCTTTTATTGGATTGTTTGGTACTGTTGTTTCTATTTTAGATACATTTTCTCATATAGGAACAATAAATGGAGGAATGTCTATTATTGCTTCTGGAGTTTCTGATGCATTAGTAGCAACTGCTGCTGGTATTTTTGTTGCAATTTTTGCTTATACATATCATCAAATTTTAAAAAGAAAATCTTTTGAGTTGGTGACTTTATTACAGATGCAGTGTGATGCTATCTTATCACAAAATAATAATAGTGAGTCAATGTAATGTTGTATGATTGGGATGATAAACCAGAACTCAATATAACACCTTTAGTTGATGTTATGCTTGTTTTATTGGCTATTTTGATGGTAATTGCTCCAAATATTATTTATGAGGAAAATATACAATTACCTCAAGGTTCAGCATCATCTCAATTGTCCAAAATACCGCCTGTGCATATTTCCATCGATAAAAATAAAGTTATTAAAATAAATAAAGATAGTTATTTGCTTGATGCATTTATGGATAACTTTTTTCTTTATTCTAATAAACTTAATAAAAAGGCTACTGTTTTAATTAGTGCTGATAAATCGTTAGATTATGGTTTAGTTATGTCTATCCTTGCCGCAGTGAAACAAGCAGGATTTTCTGAAGTATCTCTTGCAACAAATGGTCAATAATAAATACTTTTATTTAAGTGGTTTTTTATCGCTTCTTCTTTTTTTTCTTGGAATTTTTTTATTTATTTATATGGCAATTTTGCCAAAAAATATCAAACATTATGCTTTAAAAAAAAAGCATTATATCTCGATTAGTCTTCAATCAGTACCAAATAAAAAAGAGATAACTTTAAAACAAGAAAAAAAAGCTATTGTACCAGTAAAATCATCTCCACAAGAAGATGTATCATCAAAACCAATAGAATCGTCAAAAGATATTGATGTTGCAGATCTTTTTAGTGATGTTTGGACAAAAAAAATTACACCTAAAAAAGTAGAAAAGCAGATAAAACATGTAGATAATACAGTATTAAAGCGATTGAAAAAAAAGGTAAAAACACTTGATGCAAAACCACTTGAAAAAACAACTTCAAAAGTGGAAAATATTATTAAAAAAAGTTTAATACAACAACAGCCTATACAGAAGCAAAGAAAACAACAAGATGATGGGAATGAAGTTAATAAATATTTAGCTAAAATTAATGCTATTGTTTACTCTTATTTTAATCCACCAGAAGGTTCAGAAGGGTTTAGTGTATATAGTGTTATTGTTTTGAGTCCATTTGGAAAGGTAATAGATTTTAAAATATTACAATATTCATCAAATGAAAGTTTAAATCAAGAGTGTGATAGACTAAAAAGAAGATTGATGCATACTATTTTTCCTGTAAGTCCAGATGGTACAATAACAAGAACAAAAATTATTTTAACATCAAAGGAGTAGATTTGAAGATACTATTTTCATTACTGATGTTGTTTTCATTACTAAGTGCTGATGCAACGATAGAAGTTATAAAAAAAGCAAAAAGTTTACCATCAATTGCAGTTGAAGATGCAACGAAAGATTATGATGATGCATTTCGATTAGGTTTTTTTAAATCCATTATTGCAGATTTAAATGTTCTTTCTATTTTTAATGTTGATCGTCACCATCGATTAGTAAATTTTAATAATGAAATTGATCCAGCTGATGCTCATATGAATTATGTTTTGAAATATAGGATGCAAGAACAAGATAGTGGAGCTTTACTGATAGAGTTTAAACTTTTTCAACAAAAGCAACTTGTTTTTTCTAAAAGTTATAAAATAGCAAGAAAAGATATTTATATGTTTGTATCGCATGCAATTGCTTATGATATTAATAAATTTATGGGTGAGCCATCTATTGCTTGGATGAAAAGAAAAGTTGTGTTTAGTCGTATGGTCAATGCAAAAAGAAGTGAGATTGTTATTGCTGATTATACTTTATCATATCAGCATACTATCATTAGTGGAGGGTTTAATATTTTCCCAAAATGGGCAAATCAAGCACAAACTGCTATTTACTATACTTCATTAGATAAAAAGAAACCAACTCTTTATAGAGTAGATTTACGAACTGGTAAATTAGAAAAGATTATGGCTTCAGATGGAATGATGATTTGTTCTGATGTGAGTCGTGATGGGAATACTCTTTTATTAACTATGGCAAGAAATGGGCAACCAGATATTTATCTTTATAATGTTCAAACAAAAAAATTAAGACAAGAGACATACTATAAAGGAATAGATGTTAATGCTCAATTTATGGATAATAATAGAATTGTATTTGTTTCAAATCGTCTAGGATATCCAAATATTTTTTCTAAAAAAATTGGTTCACGTGCAGTAGAACAGATGGTGTATTATGGAAAATCAAATGCTGCATGTAGTGCATATGGTAATTATGTTGTATATAAGGCAAGAGAAAGCTCAAATGCTTTTGCAAAAAATACTTTTAATCTTCATCTTATCTCAACAAAAACAGATTTTATTCGAAGATTGACAGCAACTGGTGTGAATGAATATCCAAGATTTTCAAAAGATGGTGATGCAATTTTGTTTATTAAAAACTTTAAAAAACAAAGTGCAATAGGTATTATTCGATTAAATTATAATAAAAACTATCTTTTTCCATTACATTATGGAAAAGTTCAGTCTATGGATTGGTAGTATTATATTTTTTTTGGTATAATAGTTCAATATTTTAAAACACAATAAAAGAGGAAGAAAAAAAGATGAAACGTATAGTACTCTCTAGTATAACAGCAGCGTTAGTTTTATTTACAGGATGTGCAGATAATCCTACACCAGCAGTAGATAAAAAACCAACAAAAAAAGAGGTTAAAAAAGCAGTTCAAGAAATAAAAGATGTACAAGAAGAGACAGTTGCTCCTCAAGATACAACAATTACTCCATCTCAAACACAGTATGTCACATCAGAATCTTCAAGCATCAAAGAAGAAGCAAATAATAATCTTGTAGAACAACAAGATATGGTAGAACAACAAACACAACAACAAGAAACAGAAGCTACAAATTTTATTCCAGAATTTGAAACAATTCATTTTGCTTTTGATAGTTTTCGTATAGAGCCACAAGCACAAGAAGAGCTTGTTAAAGAGGCAGAAAAAGCAAAAGAATCAACTGCAAATTACAATATCAAACTTGAAGGTAATTGTGATGAGTGGGGAAGTGATGAATACAACTTTGCACTTGGTTTAAAAAGAGCAAATGCAGTGAAAAAAGTTCTTGTGGAAAATGGTATTGATGCAGATAAAATCTCTATGGTAAGTTATGGGGAAAATAATCCTGTTTGTGTAGAAAAAACAAAAGAGTGTTGGGCAAAAAATAGACGTGTAGATTTTAAGGTTAGTCAATAATTTATGAAATTTTCGAAAGTTACCATAACTTTTTTTCTCATTCCTGTCTTTTTAATTGCTAGAGAGGAACCCTCTGCCTTTGGAGCAGGGGATCTTAGTAGTGATGATCCTTATGGTTTAACACATGAAGAAAAAGTAATTTTAGAAACAAAAAAAACACTTTCTAAAGTTGCTATGAAAACAAGTACACAAGAAAGTGTCATTGACTCTTTAAAAGAGAGAGTTGATGGTTTACAAAGTGTTGTTGAAAATTTAAATTTACAATCACATCAAAATAAAGTAAACCTCTATAAATTAGACAAACAAACTTCTCAAGAGTTTAGAAATAGTGAAAAGTATGCACAAGCTCTTTCTCAAAAACTTCAAGATAATGATGCAAGATTTGCACAACTCCAAACAAAAGTGGTACAAAATGCAGAGGATATCAAGAGGATAAAACTTGCTATCTCTGAACTATCTAAAGTTTTAGATATGATTAATGCACGATATGTTTCTAAAGATGATTACAATCAACTTGCAAATGATGTCAATCAATTTAAAAAATTGGTTTTAAATGAGTTTAAAAAGTTAAAACTTCAAACAGTAAGAAAAAATCCATTTCAAAATATGAGTAATGGTAAAGTAGAAACAAGAGCGGAGCGTTATGTAAGAAAAAAACAATATGCAAAGGCAATTGAAGCATATCAATATCTTATTAAAAAGCATTATCGCCCAGCACATTCTCATTATATGCTTGGTGAGATTTATTTTAAACAAAGAGATTATGCAAATGCAATATCTTATTTTAAAAAGAGTGCATCACTCTATAAAAAAGCGCATTATAGTCCAAAACTTTTGGCAACATTGGTATTACATACAGCTATTGCAATGGAAAAAACACACGATAATAAAAATGCTCAGCTTTTTTTCCAAGCAGTTATCTCTAAATATCCAAATTCCAAAGAAGCAAAAGAGGCTAAGAAGCACTTAAAAAAGTAAAATAAATATTTCAGCATAATTATATTTTTTTATGATAAAATCATTTTAAATTTAACAAAGGTAAAATATGGCAATTCAAGAAAATCAAGTTGTTTCTATTGAGTATGAAGTACGTGATGGGGACAAAGTAGTAGATAGTAATGTAGGTGGTGCACCTTTAACTTTTATGTTTGGTAGAGGTCAAATTATCCCTGGTTTAGAAGATGGTATTAAAAATATGAGCATTGGTGAAAAAGCTGATATTTTAGTAAAAGCACAAGATGCTTATGGTGAGGTAAATCCAGAGGCAACTCAAGAAGTACCAAAAGATCAGTTTGCTGGAATTGAACTTGAAGAAGGTATGACACTTTATGGTCAAGGTGAAGATGGTTCAACAGTGCAAGTAATTGTAAAAGAGATTAAAGATGATAGCGTTGTTATCGATTTTAATCACCCATTAGCTGGAAAAGATCTTATGTTTAGTGTAACTATCAATAATGTAAGAGATGCTTCTGCTGAAGAAGCAATGACTGGTGTTCCTGCTGAAAATAAAGTAGAAGAGGGTGATCATTGTGGTGCTGGATGTGGATGTGGCCACTAACTCTTTTTTCTTTTCTTTTTGATAGATAGATACTTTTGTATCTATCTTTTCTCCTTTTTTAACTTTTCTTTCTTTATTTTTTATTATAATAATATACTTACAATTTACAAGGATAAATAATGTCAAAAAAAATAGCGATGATATTTGCTGGTCAAGGTTCACAAGCAGTTGGGATGGGACAAGATTTTTACAATAATTCAGATATAGCAAAAGAGATGTTTGAAAAAGCAAGCCAAAGAATAGGTGTTGATTTTAAAGAGCTTATTTTTGAAGAAAATGAAAAATTAGGACAAACAGCCTATACGCAACCTGCAATTTTATTGGTACAAATGATTGCATATAAACTTTTTCAAGAGCGTTGTCCAGAGGTAAAAGCAGAGCTTTTTTTAGGCCACTCTTTGGGTGAATTTTCTGCGGTGTGTGCAAGTGGAGCGATTGATTATTTAGATGCAATAGAGTTAGTGCATAAGCGTGGTGCTTTGATGCAAGAGGCTTGTGATGATATTGAAGCTGGGATGATGGCTATTGTTGGGTTAGATGATAAGAGTGTAGAAGAGATATGTGCAAAAGCACAAGCAGAAGGGAAAAAAGTTTGGCCAGCAAATTATAATCAAGATGGACAACTTGTTGTTGCTGGAATGAAACGTGATTTACAAGATTTAGAGCAAACTTTTAAAGATGCTGGAGCAAAAAAAGCAATCCTTTTAAATATGTCTGTGGCATCACATTGTGAGCTTTTAGCTCCTGCTCAAGAGCCTTTAGCACAACTTATGGAAAAAATGATAACAGATAATTTTAGTGCTCCTGTTATTTCAAATGTTACAACACAACCATACAACACAAAAGAAGAAGCAGTGAAACTTCTCAAAGAACAACTCATAAAACCTGTAAAATATAAACAATCTATTTTAGCAATTGCAAATGATGTAGATATTGCTATTGAATTTGGAAATGGAGTAACACTCAAAGGACTTAATCGTAGAATTGCAAAAAGTTTAAAAACACTCAATATATCAGATATGAGTTCATTAGAAAAAGTTGCAAAAGAAGTTTGTGACTAATGGTAGTTACACTTGTTCAAAATGCTCCACGACTCAATCGTTCTAATTTAGAAAAAATAGTTGCTATTATTGATGAGTATAAAGAAAAAAGTGACCTTATCATATTTCCAGAGCTTGCTTTAAATGGGTATCTTTTACAAGATAAATTGTATGAAGATGCTTGGGAGCTTTCTGAACTTGATGTTTTAGCACAATTAAGTGATGATGTGGATATTGTTGTTGGTGGAGCAATTCGTGAAAAAGAGCATTTTAGAAATTCTGCTTTGTATTTTTCACAAGGAAAACTTATAAGTCAGCATAATAAAGTGTATCTTCCAAATTATGGAATGTTTGAAGAAGCTCGATATTTTGATGCTGGTGAGATGTTTGAGAGTTTTGTTGTAAAAGAGAAAAAAATTGCGATGTTGGTGTGTGAAGATTTATGGCACGCAGATGTTAATCATCAACTCTCTTTAGAAAATCCAGATATCATCATTGTTTTAGTAGCTTCACCTGCAAGAGGGTTTGAAGATGATGGATTGCTTATCCAAGAGCAATGGTATGCACTTTTAAAAGCAACAGCACTTCATACTCAAGCAAAGGTGCTTTTTGTTAATCGTGTTGGATTTGAAGATGGACTTGGTTTTTGGGGAGGAAGTTGCATTGTAGATAAAAATGCAAAAATTTTATATAAACTTCCAAAATATAAACAAGAGATAGCTATATTTGATATATAGAAAATTATATAGTAAAAAAAGGATAGATATGACCATAGCAATTATGGGTGCAATGCCAGAAGAGATTGAACCAATTTTAAAAAAAGTTGGAGATTATACAACGATAGAATATGCTAAAAACAAATACTATCAAGCAACATATAAAGAGACAAAGTTAATCATTGCTGGTTCAAAGATAGGAAAAGTTTTTTCAGCACTTACTGCAACCACAATGATAGAGCATTTTGGTGCAGATATTTTACTTTTTTCTGGTGTTGCTGGAGCGGTATCTCCTGAATTAAAAATTGGAGATTTGGTTGTTGCTACAAAACTTGTGCAACACGATTTAGATATCACTGCTTTTGGACACCCTTATGGATATGTACCAGAGGGAGCTGTGTTTGTCCAAGCTGATAAAAAAATGATAGATATATCAAAAAATGTAGCATCTCAAATGGGAAAAATGGTTTTTGAAGGGATTATTGCTACTGGAGACCAGTTTATTGCAGATGAAAAAAAGAAAGATTGGATTGCAAAAACTTTTCAAGCAGATGCTTTGGAGATGGAAGGGGCAAGTGTTGCTGTGGTATGTGATGCTTTAGATGTTCCATTTTTTATTTTACGTTCAATTAGTGATGCAGCAGATATGGATGCGAGTTTTTCATTTGATGAGTTTTTAGAAACAAGTGCAATTATTAGTGCTGAATTTATTATGAAAATGGTGGATGAAATTGTCAGTTAAACTCTCAAAAAAGATTATGTCCAAACTCGGAAAAACAAATGCTGAGTTTCAACTTATCGAAGAAGGGGATAAAATTTTAGTTGGTCTAAGTGGTGGAAAAGATTCTTTAACCTTAGTTCATGCACTCAAAGAACAACAAAGAAGAGCCCCTTTTCATTTTGATTTTTTGGCAGTAACTATCTCTTATGGGATGGGAGAAAATTATGATAATCTCATCGCTCATTGTAAAAAGTATGAAATTCCCCATATTGTTCACGATACCAATGTTTTTGATTTGGCAAAGGAGAAAATACGAAAAAACTCCTCTTCGTGTAGTTTCTTTTCAAGAATGAGACGGGGGTATTTGTATAGTGTTGCTAAAGAGCATAACTGCAATAAAGTTGCTCTTGGACATCATATGGATGATGCTGTTGAGAGTTTTTTTATGAATTTTACTTACAATGGACAGCTTCGCTCCTTTGCTCCAAAATATAAAGCTGGAAATGGTTTGATTGTTATTCGGCCACTTATTCAAATGAGAGAGCGACAATTAAGAGCTTTTGTGGAAGATAATGGTTTTTATGCTATTGGAGATGAATTATGTCCATCGATTCATTTTGAGGAAAAAATGCCTTATGCACGAGCAAAAACAAAAGCAATGCTTGCTAAGATGGAAGAGGAGTATCCTCAACTCTTTACATCATTAAATGCTGCATTTAAAAATATCTCAGTAGAGAGTTTTTTTGATAAGAAATATCTTATGAAATAGACAGAGAAAAAAGGAGAATGTTTACTTCTTTTTCCTTTTTTCTAATGTTTCGTTTTTACATTTTTCTAAAAACTCTATAATGTTTTGTCTATAAAGTTTTGTATCTTCATCATCTGCAAGAGGGATAAATTGTAATAGAGTTTTGCTATCTATTTTATTTGCATAACGTGGAGTATTATGAAGTTCTTGTTGGATTTTATCGATAAGTGTATCCATACTCATTTTATTTTTTTGTATATCATTGACAATTTCTTTTGTTGTGATAAGTAAAGCATTTGCTCTTTTTTCATCTTCATTATAAATTTCCATTGCAATTTCTTTTAATGTGATGAAGTTTTCAAGTTTTGGGTTTTCATCTGCTGCAATGACAAGAGCAAAGATATTGGCTCGAAAAGTGAGTGAACTATAATGATAGACAAAAAACTCACGAAATGTATGAGAGATAGAATGATAAAATTTAAAAAATATTTCCATAAAATACACCTTATGTGATATTATACACTTTTGATTTTAAATAATAAATGAAAGGAAGTATTATGGGTAGAGCCTTTGAGTATAGAAAAGCAGCAAAATTAAAAAGATGGGGAGCAATGTCAAAACTGTTTCCAAAACTTGGTAAAATTATTACAGCTGCGGCAAAAGAGGGTGGTCCAGATCCTGATACAAATGCAAAACTTCGAACAGCTATTTTAAATGCAAAAGCAGAAAATATGCCAAAAGATAATATTGAAGCAGCGATTAAAAGAGCAACTTCAAGAGATTCAGCAAGTATGATTGAGGTGAATTTTGAAGGAAAAGCACCTCATGGTGTTTTGATTTTTATTGAGTGTATGACAGATAATAATACAAGAACAGTTGCTAATGTAAAAAATATTTTAACAAAACATAAAGGGGAGCTTTTAACAAATGGCTCTTTAGAATTTATGTTTGATAGAAAAGCATTAATTGAGTTTAAATTAAAACCTGAAACAGATATTGAAGAATTAGAACTTGAACTCATCGATGCTGGTCTTGAAGATATTGAAGTTGAAGATGGAATTTGTTTAGTCACAGGAGATTATACAAGTTTTGGAAGTTTAACATCTGCACTTGAAGATATGGGGATAGAGATTACAAAAGCAAACTTAGAAAGAATGGCAAAAACACCAATCACTCTTACACCAGAACAACATGAAGAAATTGATAAGATTTTACAAAAATTAGAAGATGATGAAGATGTTCAAAGAGTATTTACAAATTTAGCATAATATGAAGTTTGTTCAAGATACTTTTATAGAAACATTGGAAGTAAAGCAATCCAAATTTATCGCTCATCTTCTCCCTTTTAAAGAATATGAAGCAACACTTCAAAAATTAAAATTAGCACATCCAAAAGCTCGCCACTTTGTGGTGGCTTATAGATATCTTAATGAATTTTCTCAGGTTGTAGAATATTCTTTGGATGATGGAGAGCCAAAGGGAACTTCTGGAAAACCATCATTAATGGTTTTGCAAGGGGAAGATTTGATAGATACTGCTGTGATTATTGTACGATATTTTGGTGGTACAAAACTTGGAACAGGTGGTTTGGTAAGGGCATATAGTGATGCAGTACATTTAGTGATAAAAAATGCAAAATTATTTGAATATAAAAAACAAACAACAATCAAGATAAAATTTTCATATAGTGATATTAGAGTGGTTGAGTATGAGTGTGAGCTTTGTGATATCACTATTGATTTTAAAGATTATCAAAATGAGATTGTTTATAAGATAACAGGAAGTCAAGAAAACATAGATACTTTACTTCAAAATCTTACTCAAAGAAATATCGCAATAGAAGTGGAGTCATAATGCGTTTAGATAATTATCTTGTAGAACAAGATTTTGTTGAGAGTAGAAATAAAGCACAAAATATCATCAAAAAATCTTTAGTTTATGTCAATGATACAATAATTACAAAGCCATCGTTTGGAGTTAAGGATAATGATATTGTGAGAGTTCAAGAACATAAGGAGTATGTTTCACGTGCTGCTTTTAAATTGCTCTCTTTTTTAGAAGAACTCTCACTTCATCTTGATGGAAAAATTGCTCTTGATATAGGTGCTTCTACGGGTGGATTTACTCAAGTTCTGTTAGAAAATGGAGTCAAAGAAGTGAGTGCTGTTGATGTTGGAAAGGGGCAATTACATCAAAAATTATTGCAAGATAAAAGAGTTTTTTCGTATGAAAATTGTGATATTAGAACTTTTAAGAGTGAGAAGCAATTTGATATTGTGGTGAGTGATGTTTCTTTTATCTCTTTATTATATATTTTAGATGATGTAGATAGATTGGCTTCTAAAGATATTATTTTACTTTTTAAACCACAATTTGAAGTAGGACGCAAAGCAAAGAGAGATAGTAAAGGGGTTGTTTTAGATACAAAAGCAATCACATTGGCAATGGAGCGTTTTGAGCAAGCTTGTGATGAAAAAGGGTGGAGTCTTCAAAAAAAATCTCCATCAAAAGTCACAGGAAAAGAGGGCAATTTGGAATATTGTTATTATTTTTGTAAAGGGGAAAAAGAGAATGAAAACAAGTAGTGCTATTGCTATTGGTGGATTTGATGGGATGCATTTAGGGCATCAAAAGCTTTTTTCTCAGTTGGGTGTAGGTGGTACTATTGTGGTGATAGAGACAGGGTATGCAAATCTCACACCAAAAAAAGAGCGTGAACATTATACACATTATCCTATTTTTTATCTTCAGTTAGATGATATTCGGCAGATGAGTGGAGCAGAATTTGTGCAGTTTTTACAAAAAACTTTTCCAAAACTGCAAAAGATAGTGGTTGGGTATGACTTTCATTTTGGTAAAGATAGAAAGTACTCTTTTGAGAATTTAAAAGAACTTTTTGATGGGGAAGTTGTGGTTGTTGATGAGGTAAAGTATAAGGGTGATTCTGTTCATTCTCATAAGATTCGTCAAAAAATTACCATAGGTGATATAAAAGGGGCAAATGCTTTTTTGGGACACAACTATACAATTCGTGGGCAACACATCGTTGGACAAGGGCTTGGAAAAAAAGAGCTTGTTGCAACGATAAATATTGAAGTAGAGGATTTTTTAATTCCAAAAGAGGGTGTGTATGCAACATTGACACAGTTAGATGAGAGTGAAGGATATCATCCATCTGTGACTTTTATAGGTAAAAGAGTCTCAACTGATAACTCTTTTGCTATTGAAACGCATCTTTTAGATGGTGATGTTGCATTTACTGAAAAGGTGAGTATAAGTTTTGTTGCATTTTTAAGAGAGAATCAAAAGTTTGAAAATTTGAGTGAATTAAAAAATGTAATACAAAAAGATATAGCTTTAGCTTCAAAAGAGTTGAAGTTTTTACAATTATAGGATAATTTTATAGATGAATAACACAAGAGAATATCTTTTTGATGGAGATGTGATAGAATTTGATTTTGAACAAAATGAAGAAGATTTTATCGTTGATGAAATAGCAAATAAAGAGTTTAAAAATAGAGGAAATTTCCTCATTCTTCATATCCAAAAAAAGAAAATGACAACGTGGGATATGGTTGCAGTATTTGCAAAATTTTTAAATATTCCAGCACAAAAGATAGGATATGCAGGATTAAAAGATAAACACGCAACAACAACACAGTATATCTCCATAGAAAGAAAGTATGAAAATGCTTTAAAAAAATTTAAACATAAACAAATAAAGATACTCTCTATCACAAAAGATACCCATTCTATTCGTATGGGAGAACTTTTTGGAAATAGATTTAAAATCAATGTATATGGCATAGATGCTATTGATGCTGGTCGTTTAGATAAATTAGCAAGAAAAAGTCAACACTTAGGGGTTCCAAACTATTTTGGTTATCAAAGATTTGGAAGAGATGCTTTAATTCAAGCAAAAGAGATGATAGAAGAAAAGATATACATAAAAGATAATAAAGTCAAAAAATTTCTTATATCTGTATATCAAAGTGACTTATTTAATCAATGGTTAAAAGAGCGAGTAAAATTAAGCAAAAAAGAAAATGGTGGAAAGTTTCTTCTTTTAGAAGGTGATGTTTATAAAGATAAAAACGGAAAATTTTTTACACCAAAAAAAGTTTTATGGGAAGATTTTTCTGAGAAAAAAGTGGTACCAACAGGTTTACTTTGTGGAAGAGATGTCTATCGAGCAAGAGCAAAAGCAAGAGAGATAGAAAAAAAATATGATGATATGTTTTTATATGAAAAAGGCTCAAGGCGTGAAGCTATCATCTTCCCACAAGATATCAAAACATCATTTCATAAAAATTTCAACAAATTCACCATAGAATTCACCCTCCCAAAAGGAGCATATGCAACTGTCTTTTTAGAGAGTATTGCAAATAGGAATTTTTAAGTAAAAGAATGATAGCACTGACTAAATAAGAGCAGAGTCTAAAACACTAAGAAACGAATTTTTAGATATTTAAAATAGTCAGTGCCAATATGTTCCTAAATTATCTATCAAGCAAAAAGTTGTTATACTCTCTTGCTTATAACAATTTCTAAGGAAAATGATGCAACTTCAAAAACTCCCCATAGGTATCCAAACATTTAGTAGAATTAGAAATGAAAATTATATCTACATAGATAAAACCAAAGAAGCATATGAGCTTATAGAGAGTGGGACTATATTTTATTTTTTATCACGTCCTAGAAGATTTGGAAAGTCTCTTTTTTTAGATACTTTGCATTGTATCTTTGAAGGACGTAAAGAGCTGTTTGAAGATCTGTATATTTATGATAAATATGATTGGAGTCAAAAATATCCAGTTATTAAGATAGATTTCTTTGGAGATCTAAGAAGTGGTGAGGCTGTAAAAAAAGCTATTATTTCAACACTCAAATCAAATCAAAAAAGATTAGATGTTGAATGTGAAGATATTAATGATTATTCAATTTGTTTTAAAGAATTAATAGAAGTTGTTTATGAAAAGTATAATCAACAAGTTGTAATTTTAATAGATGAGTATGACAAAGCAATCTTAGACAATCTCGACCAAATGGAAGTTGCTTTTGAAGTAAGAGAGATTATAAAAGGACTTTATACAGTTTTAAAAGGGAGCGAACTTTATATTAAATTCGCTTTTTTAACAGGTGTAAGTAAGTTTAGCAAAGCTTC
>FPHP01000014.1_pt1 | contig 46279 bp, 46 predicted proteins | sample 1057371 | NCBI WGS metagenome assembly FPHP01 (sample SAMEA4473311, study PRJEB15554) | hydrothermal vent metagenome | biome: marine basaltic hydrothermal vent biome; feature: marine hydrothermal vent; material: water | place: Pacific Ocean | collected 2011-06-14/2011-07-23 | depth 1155 m
ACAACAAACTCAATGAAATTTTTTTAAACATAATGTTCCTTCTCTTCTTTATGAAGTTATATTATATTATTTTTTTTATAGAAAAGATAGGAAAATATTTTCAAATAATAGTGGAAAATTAAAGGAGGCTATCTTAGCCAACAAGGGCTAAGATAAAAAGAAGATTATTGTTCTACTTCAACAACAACTGGAGTTGATTCCCAGATACCGTGTTTTGTACAATATCCATGTGCAACAAGATTTAATTTTTTACCCATTGGACGGATATTAAAAGTTACTTCAGCGTGAGATTTTTCATTTCCTAAAGTTCCCGGTACAAAAGTTGCAGTTGCTAATTTTGTTTCACCATTATAAAGTGTGATACTTTCAATATAATGATCAAAATCATCTGGGTGAGTATATTCATTTCCCATTTTTACATTTACTGCAAGCATTTCACCTGCTTTTGCTACACCTTGAACTGTAATAAAAGGTGAATGACGATCAATAAGATCTTTTTTTGCTTCTCTTTCTACTGTGTCGATATCAACATATTTGTTAATTTTTGGCATTTTATCTGTCCTTTTTATTTTTGATTTGCGAAATTATACCCTTTTTTAGCTTTTATTTAGCCATAAAGATTCCACTTTTTTTCTTCATTAAGTTTTATTTTATAATTCTTTTATCTGCCAAGGAAGTCCTTGTTTATTTAACTCTTCCATAAATGGGTCTGGGTCAAACTCTTCCATATTATGTACCCCTTTTTTATCCCATTTTTTCTCTAACATCAATTTGGCTCCAATCATTGCTGGAACTCCTGTTGTATAAGAAACAGCTTGACTTTTTACCTCTTGATAGCATTTCTCATGGTCACTTACTTGATAAATATAGATGGTTTTTTCTTTTCCATCTTTTATCCCTGTTGCAACAATTCCTATGTTTGTTTTTCCTTTTGTTCTTGCACCAAGTGAAGCTGGGTCTGGGAGTAATGTTTTTAAAAACTCTATTGGGATTATCTTTTGCCCTTTATGTTCTACCTCTTTTATTCCAAGCATTCCAACATTTTCTAAACACTTCATATGAGTAAGATAACTCTCACTAAATGTCATAAAAAAACGAATTCTCTTAAGTCCTTTGATATGTTTTACCAAAGATTCCATCTCTTCATGATATAAAAGATAACTATCTCTTGGACCTACTTCTGGATAATCCCACACCTGTTTTATCTCCATAGGTTTTGTCGTAATCCATTTGCCATTTTCCCAATACCTTCCATTTGCACTCACTTCACGCAAATTAATCTCTGGATTAAAATTTGTTGCAAAAGGATATCCGTGGTCTCCGTCATTACAATCTAAAATATCAATGGTATGAATCTCATCAAAATAGTGTTTTTGTGCATATGCACAAAATACATTTGTCACACCCGGGTCAAATCCACTCCCAAGAAGCCCCATAATGTTTGCTTCTTTAAAAGCTTCATCTCTTTCCCATTGTAATTTATATTCAAATTTTGCTTCATCTGGATGTTCATAGTTTGCTGTATCAAGATAAGGTGTTTTTGTCTTAATACACGCATCCATAATTGCTAAATCCTGATATGGCAATGCCACATTTATCACAATATCAGCTCCAACTCTCTCAATGAGCGATGCAACTTCATCAACTTTATCTGCATCTACTTGAGCAATCTCTATATCTGCTTCTGGTAATTCATCTTTGATAGTTTGACAACTCTCTAATCTCCGACTTGCCAAAACAATATGTCCAAATGTATCTACATTTTGCACACATTTATGCACCACAACACGACCAACACCACCAGCACCAATAATTAATGTTGTTTTCATACATATCTCCTATAAATTAAGAGATAAATTATAGCATTTCTCCTTGCAAAAATCACTGCTTTTTTAAAGAAAAAATATGATATTGTTTTACAAAAAAAGAGGAAAAATGAAAAAATTACCATTAGGTATAACAACCTTTAGCCATATAAGAGATAAAGATGAAAACTATCTTTATGTAGATAAAACAGATATAGCCTACAATCTTATAGAAAATGGAAAATACTACTTCCTCTCTCGCCCAAGAAGATTTGGAAAAAGCCTTTTTTTAGATACTTTAAGCGATATATTTTTAGGAAAAAAAGAGCTTTTTGAAGGGTTATACATTTATGATAAGTGGGACTTTGAAGAGAAGTATCCTGTGATTAGGATAGACTTTGCAAAGGGGAAAATATTAGATTATAATGATTCAAATGAGAAAATACAAGAGATATTAGAAGAGAATGAAAAAGCATTAGGTGTAAAATGTGATAGTGAAATTTATAGAAGAAAATGTTTTTCAACTCTTATAGAAAAAGTATATGAAAAATATAACCAAAAAGTAGTCATTTTAATAGATGAATATGATAAGCCTATACTTGATAATATTACAAATATAGAAGAAGTATATAAAATAAGAGATGGACTTGCTAATTTTTATAGTGTTATAAAAGGGAGTGATAAATATATCAAATTTGTATTTATGACAGGGGTGAGTAAATTTTCAAAAATGAATCTCTTTAGTGGACTCAATAATCTTCAAGATATAACGATGATGAAAAAATATGCAACCATTTGTGGTTATACACATAATGATATAAAAACAACATTTAAAGAATATCTTCAAGGGATAAATTTAGATAAACTCAAAGAGTGGTACAATGGTTATAATTATTTTGGTGACCCTATTTATAATCCTTATGATATTTTACTCTTTTTTTCCAATGAATGTGAGTATAAAAACTACTGGTGGCAAACGGGTAATCCTAACTTTTTGATAGAAAAACTCAAAACAAGCACTTATAATATCCCTCAATTAGAAAATATTATAACCAATGAAGAAACACTTAATACTTTTGATATAGAGGAGATAGACTTTGTCGCTCTTCTTTGGCAAACAGGTTATTTAACATTTGATAAAAAGGTACAAAAGCGTGAAAACACACTTTATAAAATGAAACTACCAAACAAAGAGATACAACTCTCACTCAATGAACTCTTTTTAAAATACCTTACCAATCAAAAACAAGAAATCATCCAATACCAAGATGAAATATATGATGATATTACTCTTAATATACCACACTTAGAAAAAACACTCAAAGCACTCTTTGCCTCTATCCCTTATAATACCTATGTAAAAAATGAATTAGCTCATTATGAAGGGTATTATGCAACAGTTGTTTATACATATCTTGTCTCTTTAGGTTTTATATGTATTGCTGAAGATGTCACCAATAAAGGTCGCATAGACCTCACCATAAAACTCCCAAATCGTATCGTCATTATAGAGTTTAAAGTAGATATGCAAGAGCGTGCATTACAGCAGATAAAAACAAAAAAATATTATGAAAAATATCTCAATGAAGAAAAAGAGATATACATAGTTGGAATATGCTTTGATAGCAAGGAAAAAAATATTGTAGAATTTCAGTGGGAAAAGATAAGTAAGAGAGATTCTAAGGAATAATTTAAAAATATTTTGCTACAATTCCAAAACATATGCCGATATGATGGAATTGGTAGACATGAATGATTCAAAATCATTTTCCTTCGGGAGTGGCGGTTCGAGTCCGCCTATCGGTACCACCTTGTAGTTTTCTTTTCTCTTTTTTCATTCCATAAAATTTTTTTGCAATCTCTATATAAAAAAGCACTTTTTCTTTTTCTAACTTTTTCTTTGCATATCTATTGTATGTCTTAAAAAACATCTCTACAAATAGCTTTCTTTTTTCAATACCAAATCCAAACAAAGCAACACCAACATCAAATGCAAAACTTCCATCTGCACTATCTATAAAATCAAACACCCCTATTTTATCATTTGTATCAAATACAACATTATCATAAAACATATCCCCGTGAATAATCCCATCACTCTCCAAAGGGATAATAAAACTATATTTTTTGTATTTATAATAGGAATATTTTTGAAGTTCTTTGGCAGTTGCTTGTACCTCTTGTAAAGATATAAAAGGTTTATGCAACGTTTTTTTATACGTAATGTTATGAAAAAGGGCCAAAAAAGTAGCAACTTTTTTTATATGTTTTATCTGTGGAAATGCACAACTCTCTCCATCTAATTTTTCATAAAGATACCATTCATTAGTCCTATCACAACATAAAGCAACATTTAATTTTTTCTTTTTAAGTATATATAAAAGTGTATGAATTGTTGTTACATCAACAACCCTTTCATAATATTTTAAAATATACTCTTTTTGTTGTGTTTTTACAATATAAGTTGTATCACTTACCCCATTTTTTGTTGGTATAATAGCTGTAAAATGGTACGAAGAAAAGAAAAGATTTAACTCTTTAAGAGTTATCTTTGTTTTAACTCCCATACAAAATAAATCCAATCAATACCAAAACAATAAAAATATCTACTTCATAACGAAAAGAAATAGCTTTTAAAAGGTCATTTTGAGTAATATCTTCTCTCCCTATTCCAAAAAAAGGTTTTTTTTCTATCTTTCCAAAATAACTTGTATCTCCACCAAGTTTCACCCCTAAAATATATCCCATAACTGTAATTGGATATCCAGCATTTGGGCTTTTATGCTTTTTTGCATTTTGATAAATATTCCATATATCTTTTTGCCCTTTTAATATAATAAGAAGAAGTGCTGTTATTCTTGCTGGAATAAAATTTACAATATCATCTAAATAAGCCGCAACTTTACCAAATTTTTCATATCTTGCATTACGATATCCAACCATCGAATCCATTGTATTGATAGTTTTATATAAAACAATCCCCGGAAGTGAAAAGAAAAAAAGATAAAATAGTGGAGCTATTACCCCATCACTTAGATTTTCTGCATAAGTTTCTATCCCAGCTTTATAGATATCACTCTCACTCATATTTAAAGTATCACGTGAAACAAGCATTGCAATTGCTTTTTTTTTATCTTTGGCATAGGGTATTTTTTTGACACAATCATATAACATTTTATGTGCTAAAAACATCGAAGCTAAAAAAGAACTCATCATAATATAAAAAACTATACCAAATTGCCTCAAAATAAAATCAAGTACAAAAACAACACTTCCAACTATACCTAAAACAAAAACAACAAGCAAAAAACCACGAAAAATACTCGCTTTATACCATCGCTTTTCAAAAAAACTAATCACCTCCCCTATCAAAATGATAGGGTGTTTTATAAAAGAAAATTCTCCAAAAAATGTATCAATAAGATATGCAAAGAGTGCTATAAAAGGGTGTGTCATAGTGATTTTTTTAATGCACCATTGATATACACACGTGAAATCGGATAACGATGTAAAAGAAGATGAATTAAAAACTCTTCATTTGGTTTGTTCTCAAGTTCTAAAACAATCATATCTGCATTTTTTTGCTCTTTTATCTCCCCAGTATTGAGCCCAAGTGCTTTTGCTGCATCTTTTGTTACACTTCTAAATAGTTTTTTTGCAAGAGGTAATAAAGGAGCATCACTTTGCATAAAAAGTGCTATCTTCATCTCTTCAAATAAATCAAGTGTATAGTTTGAACTAAGCCCATCAGTTGCAACAATCCACTGGATATTATATTTATCTAACTTACTCAAATCAATAGCTCCATTACCAAGAAGTCTATTTGATATTGGGCAGTGAATGATGGTATGTTTTTGTTTTGCTATTTGTGCTAATTCATCATCATTTGCTTTAACTACGTGAGTTAAAAGTGTTTGTGTGGTATGAAAATGGTCTAAAAATTCTTGTGCATCACTGACATTTGTTTTTTGATTTAAAAGCTTTTCAAAAAACTCTTTAAAATCCCCATCACTCTTATCCAACCAATCTCGCTCTGCTTGACTCTCCATAAAATGGGCTGTGAGTTTGAGATTTTCTTTTTTGACAATTTCAAGTGCTTTTTGAATTAAAATAGGATGCACAGAATATGGCGAATGGATAGCAACTGCTGGATAAAAACCTTCACGTGATACTTTTTTTGAATTTTCTAAACGGTTTTTAAAATCCCCAAACAATACATCTGCCATCATCGCTTGAGAACCAATCAGCTCATTAAAAAAAACAACATTTTGGGGTGCCTTGGCACAAACTTCTAAATCAAGCCCGTGAGAACTCACCGCTCCAAAAGTTGTTATCCCACCTTCTAACATCATATCTATTGCATTTTGCATACACTCTTTTTTACATCCACCAATGAGTTCTTCACGATTTTCTATCACACTATAAAGCCAATTGATAAAATCTCCATAACTTAGATGTGTTTTGTTGGCTGAAAACTCTATATGCACATGGGCATTAATGAGTCCGGGCATCACAAGAGAGTGTTCTTTTAACTTTGTTACTTTTGCATCTGGATAGAGTTTTAAAAGCTCTTGTAAAGGAGCTATCTTTTGAATTTGTTGCTCAAAAGCTATCGCAACATCTGAGATAATTTTTTCATCCATCCACACATAACTTGGTACTATAATTTGCATCTACACCACCTCTATTTTGACATTTTCTATCTCTATAATGTCATTTTTTAAAATCTTTGCTCTTTTTCTTAATTCTACTTCCCCATTTCTTTTCACATATCCACCAGCAATAATCTGCTTTGCCTCGGCACCGCTATCTACTAAATCTAAAACTTTTATCAGTTTAAAAAGTTCTATATATTCATCTTCTAATTTAAATTCCATATCATCTCCAAAAAAAGAAATTATAGCAAATTTCATAAAACACTTTGATTTAATGATTTTTTTAGTTATACTGTCACCGATGAAAGATGAGGCTCGAGTTCATCTTTAGTGTGTGACTACTTCGTAAATAATACCTAAAGACTCTCCAAACATTTCGACTCCACTATCTGTTTTTTATTGAAATAGAAGTGAAAATTTACTCTTAAGGTATTACAATGGCAGAATTGAAAAATGGTTCAATCAAATGGTTTAATGATGAAAAAGGTTACGGATTTATAGAACAAGAAGATGGCGGGAAAGATGTATTTGTACATTTTCGTCAAGTAAACAACCCATCAGGTGGTCGTGTTTCTCTTACAGATGGTCAAAAAGTAACTTTTGAAATCGGTGAAGGACAAAAAGGTCCTCAAGCAGAAAACGTAACTCCGCTTTAATCACTCCTTAAGTCCCTATTTTAGGGACTTAAAACTCACAAAAAATAATCAAAAATATTCCCATTTTATAGTTAGCTCCATATAAAAAATAAAAAAGCAGTACAACTTCTCAAAGAAAGTGAAGAAAAATTTCAAACACTTACAGAAGTGAGTCTTACTGGTATTTTTATCTATCAAGAAAAATTTGTCTATGTCAATGATGCTTTTTGTGATATTGTAGGTTACACAAAAGAAGAACTACTCAATATGGCTCCTTGGGAAACAGTGACACCAAAATATCAAGAAAAAGTAAAGGCAATTACATATAAGCGAATAAATGGTAAACTCTGTGAGGCAGTCCATATTCAACTAGAAATACAAACAAAAAATGGAGATGTCCGTTTTGTTAAAGTTGCTGCTGCAACAATGCATCATAAAAATCGTTTTGCTGGAACGGCAAATGTTGTCGATATTACAGAACATATAAAACTTGAAGAAAAACTCAAAAAACTTGCTACAAAAGATGCTCTTACAGGGATTTATAACCGATATAAAACAACAATGATTATCGAAGAACAAATCATACGAGCTAATCGTTATAATGAAATTTTTAGTCTTATTATGTTTGATATTGACCATTTTAAAAGAGTTAATGATACCTATGGACACGATGTTGGAGACTACGTTTTACAAGAACTTAGTAAAACAATCTTACAAATCATCCGAAAAACCGATAAACTTGGAAGATGGGGTGGAGAAGAATTTATGCTCATCACACCACATACCAATCAAACTGAAGCATTCGAACTTGCCCAAAAGATAAGAAAAGGGATAGAAAACCATCCATTTCAAACAGTAAATCATATCACTATTAGTATGGGAGTTACACAATATAAAAATGGCGATACACTCACAATTATTACAAAAACTGTTGATGATGCCCTTTACAAAGCAAAAGAAAATGGGCGAAATCAGGTGGTGTTATTTTAATATGTCGAATTTTTTTAGTTTTTTCGACATATTAAAATTATATGTCGATTTTTTTACTTTTTTACGACATCCCTTTTTTCAATAAATCAAATAACTCTACATTTACAAAAAATTTAGTTCTTCCTAATTTTAATGGTTTTAAAATACCAAGTTCACTTATAGCATTTAAATGTTTACTTGCTGTTTCTCTATGAAGCCCTAACACTTCTTCTAACATACCAATTTTAGTATATGGGTGCATAAACAAAATTTCTAATAAATCTTTTGAGTAAATCTTAGGAAGTTCATTTTTTAATTTCACTTTTGTACTATCCATAAGCTCTTTTATCTTATAGATAAGCTCTATTTGGCGAATTGCTGTCTGCTCAACCCCTTCAAGCATAAAAAGTATCCATTCTTCCCATGCTTCATTTGTTCTTACCTCTTGGAGCAGTCTGTAATAGTCACTTTTATATTTTATAATATAACTACTAAGGTACAAAATAGGCAAATCCAAAAGCCCATTTAACACAAGATATAAAATATTTATAATTCTCCCCGTTCTCCCATTTCCGTCATAAAACGGGTGAATGGATTCAAACTGATAATGAATCACTGCCATTTTTATAAGAGGATCTACTTCATCCTCATTGTTTATATACTGCTCAAGATTATCAAGCAATTCTCTTATTATTGCTTCCTCTTGTGGTGGTGTATGGATAATTTCTCCAGTAGCTTGATTTTTAAGTACGGTTCCTGCTTGTTTGCGAATACCAGCAACATTTCCCTCTAATTCTTGCTGAATCAAAACTATATGGCGAGTAAGCAACAGTGAGTGCTCTTTAACCAACTCAAACCCTTTGAGTAGTGCACGGCTATAATTTTGCACCTCTTTAGTTGCTTGGGTAATATTATCAAGATCAAGTGAAGATTGATAAAGCTCGTCATGAGTGGTTATGATATTTTCTATCTCAGAACTATCTTTTGCTTCTTGTAAAATCAAGGAGTTGATCAAAATCGCTTCATTTGGGATAATTTTTGCTACTCCGTTAAGCTTGGCTAATGCACGATTTGCTGATATTGATTTTTTTAGGATTTGTTTTGTTTCTATATCTATTTGTAATGGTAATTTTTTTGGGATAAATTCATTCATATTCTACTTTCCTTCTATTTTACTATTATATTTTACTTTTTACTAAACCCAAACACTCATTTGCAATCTCTAACTCCTCATTTGTTTTTATAACAAAAACTTTGAGATTTTGAAAAAGTTTTGACTCCATTACCATATCTCGAATTATTTGAGAGTTTTCTCCTATGCCACCGGTAAATACAACACCATCTACATCTTCTAAAAGTGCCATATAAGCACCAATATATTTTTTAATCCTTCGTGTCATTATTTTTATTGCAAGATGAGATAGTTCATCATTATTTGCCAAAATAGCTCTTACATCATTCTCTTTACAAATGCCTAGAAGTCCTGATTTTTTGTTTAAAAGATAGTCAACCTCATCAACACTCATTTGTAATTCTCTTTGGAGATACAACCCAATAGCTGGGTCAATATCTCCACTTCTTGTCCCCATCACTAGCCCTTCTAATGGGGTAAAACCCATCGATGTATCTATACTTTTTCCTTTTTGTATTGCACACATACTTGCTCCATTTCCAAGATGGATGGTGATGAGATTAAGCTGTGTGATATCTTTTTGAAGCAATTTAGCGGCCTCTTTTGCAACAAAAGCATGAGAAGTTCCGTGAAAACCATATCGCCTAATATGATGTTTTTCATAGAGTTCATAAGGCAAGGCATATAAAAAACTCTCTATTGGCATTGTACTGTGAAATGCAGTATCAAATACTGCAATATGTGGGATATCTTTTGCTTTTTTTCTTGCTACTTCTATCCCTTTTATATTTGCTGGGTTATGTAGTGGTGCTAAAGGGATAAGCTTTTTTAACTCTTTTATCACCTCATCATCAATGATGACACTTTGCAAAAACTTCTCTCCACCATGTACTACTCTATGCCCTATTGCATCAAGCAAAGAAAAATCAATACCAATACTCTCTAAAGCCTCTTGATGATTAGCAAATTCATACCCATCTTCCCCAATATGTTCTATAAGCCAAGCATTTAATATCTCTTTTTTTTCCATATCAAAAAGTTTTAACTTTAATGATGAACTTCCTGCATTAATAACTGCTATTTTCATTCTCCCATCCCTGCTTGAATTGCTGTAATTGCTACTGTATTGATGATATCTTCAACCAAACACCCTCTGCTTAAATCATTAACTGGTTTATTTAATCCCTGAAGTACCGGACCTATGGCTGTGGCTCCACTTGACCTTTGTACTGCTTTGTAGGTATTGTTTCCTGTATTTAAATCTGGAAAGATAAGGACATTTGCCTCCCCTGCTACTTGTGAATTTGGGAGTTTTTTCTTTGCAACTTCTTTATTGATAGCCGCATCATATTGGATAGGACCCTCTACTAAAAGAGAAGGTGCTAATTCTTTTACTTTGTTTGTTGCTTCTTTAACTTTTTCTACATCTCTTCCAGAACCACTCTCCCCTGTTGAATAAGAGAGCATTGCTACTTTTGGTTTCATCCCAAAAGCTTGAGCTGTTTGTGCTGATGCAATAGCAATAAGAGCCAATTCATCTGCATCTGGGTCTTTATTAATAGCACAATCTCCATAAACCAAAACCTCTGTATCTAAACACATAAAAAATACACTTGAAACCAAAGAGATATTTGGTTTTGTTTTGATAATTTGTAAAGCTGGAAGGATAGTTTCTCCTGTTGAACCAACTGCTCCACTCACCATTCCATCAACATATCCAAGATGCACCATCATTGTTGCAAAATAGTTTCTACTAAGCATCGTATCTTTTGCATTTTGATAACTCAAGCCCTTATGTTTACGTAACTCATAAAATGTTTGAACAAACTCTTCTTGCCAAGGCGATGTTTCATGGTCTATAATAGTTGCTAAAGAAAGGTCTAATCCAAGTTGTTTTCCCCTTTGTAACACTTCCTCTTTTTTCCCAAGTAGTGTTATCAAAGCAACATCTCGCATCAAGATAACCTCAACAGCTCGTAAAATCCTCTCATCTTCACTCTCTGGAAGGACAATCCTTTTTTTCTTTTTTTGTGCATTTGCAAAAAGTTTATACTCAAACATCAGTGGTGTCATAATCTCTTTATGTGATGATGCTATTTTTTGCTCTATCTCTTGTGTATCAATACTTTTAGAAAACAATCCAAGTGCCAAAGCAATTTTTCGTGTGCTATTTGGGCGAATTTTACTATAAATATTTGAGATATTTTTTGCTGTTTCATAAGTATCTGTTGTAACACCTATAATAGGAATATGAATATCTTTTAATCCCAATAAAAGTTGTTGTATTGATGGGTCCATATCCATATCAAAAGGAAAAACAATCGCTGAGACATTTGGTAAGTTATGTGAATATAATGCACCAAATAAAGCTAAAATGATGTCACTTCTATCTGCTGGAGTGATGATGAGGTCACCCTCTTGAATATACTTTAAAAAGTTATTGACACTCAAAGCACCAACTCTTACCTCTTTGATATATCTTGTATAGTCTTCTTTTTTGACAAAAATCTCTTTGGCTTGAAGAGATTCAATCACATCAAGAAGATTTAAAAATCCAAGCTCTTTTACCTCTTCTAAAAAATAAGCTTTTATAGGAAGATGTACTTCTAAAAAGCTTATTGATTGTTTTTCTACTCTATTAATAAAAGTTGCAAAGTGTTCACATCCATTTTGAAGAATATGTTGATATTCTATATTGACATCTTCGATGATTACTTGATTATTTTTATTTTTTGCATTAATAACATTGATAATTGGAGTAGCAAAATTTTTAGCAATTTCAAGATTCAAATCGTAATGGATATTATCATTAAAATATGCACTATGCAACCCTTCACACAATACAAAATCATAAGAAGATTCTAATTTTTTAAACTGAGTGATGAGTTGTTGAAGCAATTCTTCTTTTTTCCCTTGTGCTATCATATCTTCAACATATTGTAAATCAAATCCATAACACTCCTCATACTCCATCTCTAACTGATAATACTCTTGTATTACTTGAATATCATTATCTTTTATTTGAGGGATAATTGGACGAAAAAATGCAACACGATGGAGATTTTTTTTCAAAATTTCCATCATACCCATTGCGACAAAAAGCATCCCACTATGCCTTGTTTGTGTTGTAATATAAAGTGATGTTATTTTCATAATCTGTTTCTTTTTGTAAATTTTCAATATTGTACGTGAACTACCCAACCGCTAAACAAGTTTAGATGATTGGGCTTCTTGCTTCATAATATCATATCTAGTTACAATAGTTTGCAACCCCGATAGAGGATACTCCACAAGCTTATATTCCGATAGTTCCTACCGTATTTCTATTATCTACTTGACCTAAGCCATAGTTTCTTATATTGATTGCCGCATTTACATCTCTATCTATATTTGCCTTTTTACAATGAGGGCAGTCAAATTTTCTAATATTCAGTGCTTTTTTACCTGTGCTTGCACCACAATAAGAGCATATTTGAGAAGATGGAAACCATTTATCTATTTTGATAATAGTTTTTCCTTTCCAAGTTGCTTTATACTCTAATTGTCGTATAAACTCACTCCAAGCTACATCTGCTATTGATTTTGCTAATTTGTGATTTTTTATCATACCTTTTACATTCAAAGTTTCAAGACAGATAATATCGTATTGATTGGTTATCTCATTTGATATTTTATGTAGATTGTCTTTTCTTTGATTTGTGATTTTAGTATGAAGTTTTTGCACTTTTAGTTTTGCTTTTTCTCTATTATTAGAACCTTTTTGTTTTTTTGATAATCTTCTTTGAAGTTTTAATAACTTCTTTTGAGATTTATTATAATATTTATTATTCGGATATTTAACTCCATCACTTGTAATTATATGATGAGCTATACCCATATCTAAGCCAACTGCTGTTTTTGCTTTTGTAGGCTTAGGTGTAGGTATATTATCCTCTATCAAAATACTTATGAAGTATTGATTATTTTGGCGAGAAATAGTGGCTTGTTTTAGAATTGCATTCTCTGGAATATTACGATGTAGTTTTACTTTTAAGCCCTCTTTTGTAAATTTTGGTAGATATACTCTGTTATTAGCTACTTTGATATTTTGAGGAGCTGTAAAACTTTGATGAGTATATTTTTTTGATTTGAATTTAGGATAACCTCCTTGTTTTTTGAAAAATCTTGTAAATGCACCATCTAAACTTCTAAGTGCCATTTGTAGAGATTGACTTCCACATTCATTAAGCCATTTATATTCATCTAATTTTTTTAATTTTGTAAGTTCAGATTGAGTAAGCATATAACCTATTTTTTTGTTACCTTTTGCATATTCTCTTTGTCGATATTCTAAAAAATAGTTATATACAAACCTAACAGAACCGAAGTGTTTTTCAATAAGGGCTATTTGTGTTTTTGTGGGATAAATACGGTATTTATAAGCTTTTAACACTTTAACTTCTTATTGATTTACTTTTATATAATTGTATAGTTATTTTATAAAAAAGGCAAGATTATGAAAAAAACATCAAAAATCAAGGCTAAAGCCTTATAGCTTTCAGCTATTTAGTTATTAAAAATTTCTCAATTTAATATTCATTCAATTTCAATTAAGATACAATTTTATCAATAACAAGATCAAGGAAGTATTATGTCGATCAAAAGCTTATCTAAATCAGATGCTCCAAAAATAATCACTGATAAAGAGAAAAAATTAGGAGATGATGATTTTATCGTATCAAAAACCGATCTTAAAGGAAAAATTATCTACTGTAATGAGATTTTTGTGGATATGGCAGGCTATCCAGCTGCATCACTTATAGGTGCGAATCATAATGTAATTCGTCATCCAAGTATGCCAAAAATTGCTTTTAAAGTATTGTGGAATCTTATCCAAAATAAAAAAGAGTTTTTTGGATTTGTAAAAAACTTGCGTGCTGATGGTGGGTATTATTGGGTGTTTGCTTATATTACTCCAGACTTTGACCAAAGTGGTCGTATCATTAGTTATACATCAGTAAGAAGAAAAGCGCCTTTATCTGCTATAAAAATTATAGAACCAATCTATAAAACTTTAGTAGATGCAGAAAGAAGTGGAGGAGTAAGTGCCTCAGAAAAAATACTCAATGATTTATTAAAAGAAAAAAAATTAAGTTATGAAGAGTTTGTCATTGACCTTCAAAAAGGAGCAACACTATGAGTTTTTTTGGGACAAAAAAGAATGAAGAAACAAAATTAATAGAAGATATTTCCAAAGTTCTTCAAGATGTTGCAAGAGGAAGACTCTCTTCACGTATCATTTTGACAGAAAACAATACACCAATGGAAAAAATTGCATGGGATATCAACAATGCACTTGACCAAATGGAAATCATTTTAAGAGAGACAAGAAATACCATTACTGCTGTAAGTAATGGAGATACATACAGAAGTATGTTTCCAGCGGGTTTACATGGTGAATTTAAAGAAACAGCAAATGCTATCCAAAAAGCTGTTGCTTCTATGAAAGCTAATGAGCATTATAAAACAATGGGTGTCCTTTCAACTGCTTTTAATAATTTTAATGGTGGAATGGCTGGAAACTTTAATCTCATTACAACAGATATTAGTAAAACAGAAGAAGCATTCAATGATGTTACTAAAAAAACAACCGAAGCTTCAACATTGGCCGATAGTACTTTTACTGCCGTAGAAAAAGCAAATAATGAGATTTCAACACTCAGTGAACTTATCGTCAATACAACTGATGCTATTAGTGAACTTGATAACAATGTTTCTGATATCTCAACTGTTGTTAATCTTATCAAAGATATTGCAGACCAAACAAATCTCTTAGCTTTAAATGCTGCCATTGAAGCCGCACGTGCAGGAGAACACGGACGAGGATTTGCCGTAGTTGCTGATGAAGTAAGAAAACTTGCTGAGCGAACACAAAAAGCAACTTCAGAGATAAGCATCACTATCCAAAACCTTCAACAACAATCAAGTGCAATTAGTGAAAATGCCTCTACAATGAATGAAATTGCCTCAACAACAAATGATACAATGGATGAGTTTGCAAACACAATGAATAACTTCAAAGTCAATCTTGCAGATACAAGTCACACTTCTAAAAAAAGTAGTTTTGCTCTTTCTTTATCTGTGTATAAAATCCAACATATCATTTTTAAATCTCGTGCATACTCCTCTGTTGTTAATGGCACAGTGACAGAAGATATCAAAGCAACTGATACTACGTGTAATTTTGGTAGATGGTACTATGGTGAAGGAAACAAACTCTTTGGTAAATTTCCTTCTTTTAAAAAGATGGAAGCAGAACACAAAGCATTTCATCAACTCATTAATGAAAATCTTGACTGTGCTTTAAATGGTGGATGTATGGCAAAAAATACACAAAAAGAAAAAATCATTCAAAACTTCAAAACAGCAGAAGAACATTCAAACAATCTTTTTGCATTGCTTGATCAACTCACAGAAGAGATTGGTGAAGAACATATCAAAGCACTTCAATAAATAGAAGTATGATCTACTCTTTGTAGATCACCTCTTCACACATTCCAATTTTTGCATAATCTTTGAGATATTCTTGAAGTGTTGGTTTATAGGTTGTATCTGCTATAAATTCAAAAACTCTCAAATGCCTTTTATATAAAAGTGTCGTACAAATAGCTACTCCAGCATACGCAACAATTTCATTATCTTCAAAAATTCCTATCATTTTATAATTCATATCACGCATATCATAAATCAAATCTTCAAACTCATCATAACTCATTTGAGGATAGAGTTGTTTTACAATATCATACGCACTTAATAACTCCGTTAAAGCTAATTCTCTTATTTGCATTTTTATCCTTTTTTTAAAACACAATTATATAGTATTTAAACATCACTTCGATATAATCTAAAAAAATTCTATGCAAGTGAGTTTCAATGGTAACTGTACAAAACCTTACAATGCGATTTGGAAATAGAGTATTATTTCAAGATATCAACCTAAAATTAGACCGTCATAAAAGATATGGTCTCATCGGTGCAAATGGAGCTGGTAAAACAACCTTTTTAAAAATTTTAAGTGGTGAAATCACAGAATATGAAGGTGAAGTCATCATCCCAAAATCAAATAAAGTTGGTGTACTTGGACAAAACCAATTTGCTTTTGAAGATTTTACTATCTTAGATGCTGTTTTATATGGCAATAAGCGTCTTTATGATGCCATCAAAGAAAAAGAAGAGATATATGCAACAGGTGACTTTGAAGATGATGCAGTCAATAACCGTTTAGCAGAACTTGAAGTGATTTGTGTGGAAGAAGATCCAACATATGAATATGAAGTCAATATTGGAAAAATTTTAGAAAATGTTGGTATCCCTGCAAGTAAGCATTATGATTTGATGAGTTCTTTGGATAGTGCTGATAAATTTAAAGTATTACTTGCTCAGGTTTTATTTCCAAAGCCAGATGTTTTATTTCTTGATGAACCAACAAATAACCTCGATATCCAAACAATTAGCTGGTTAGAAAACGAACTCAAACGCCACGAAGGAACGATGGTTGTTATCTCTCACGATAGACACTTTTTAAATGCTGTTGTTACACATATTTTAGATGTTGATTATCAAAAAATCCGTGAATTTACAGGAAACTATGATGATTGGTATATTGCGGCTAATGTTTTAGCAAAACAACGTGAACTTGATAATGCAAAAAAACTCAAAGAAAAAGAGGAACTTGAATCATTTATCAGACGATTTTCTGCAAATGCTTCAAAAGCAAAACAAGCAACATCTCGTCAAAAACAACTTGAAAAACTCAAAATCGAAGATATTAAACCATCATCTCGCCGTGACCCTTCTATCGTGTTTAAAGCAAAAAGACAAATGGGAGATGAAGCATTAGAAATCCATAACATTTCACACTCTTATGGAGACCAACAAGTTTTAAATGATATCACATTAAAATTTGAACCGGGTGAAAAAGTAGCACTCATTGGAGCAAATGGGGTTGGAAAAACAACACTTTTAAAAATCATTATGGAAGAGTTACAACCAACACAAGGAACAGTAAAATGGGGAGCAACAATAGAGCCAAGTTATTTTCCTCAAAATACAACAGATATCATTGAAGGAACAGGAACACTTTATGAATGGCTTCGCTCTTTTGACCCAAAAAGAGATATTGCAGAGATAAGAAACTGTCTTGGTCGAATGCTCTTTAGTGGAGAACAACAAGAAAAAAGTGTAGAAAAAATCTCAGGTGGGGAAAAACATAGAATGATGCTCAGTAAAATGATGCTTGAAAATGGAAACTTTTTAGTTTTAGATGAACCATCAAACCACCTTGATTTAGAAGCAATTGTAGCACTTGGTGAAGCACTTCATAATTTTAAAGGCAATGTTATTTGTGTATCTCACGATAGAGAGTTACTTGATGCTTATGCAAATAGAGTGATTGAAATTCAAGATGATGGGACAGTGATTGATTTTAAAGGAACATATGAAGAATTTGCTCAATTAAAAGAAAAAGGTGAACTCTAAGATGGGAAAATATAAAAAATTTCTTGGTTTAGGGATTGCTGGAAATTTTGCACTCCACTTAGACCAAGCAGGAGAAGCAGAAGATTTTAAAGATATCATCACAAAAGATGAAACAGCCCCAAAGGGGATGTTTCCTTTTTATCTTCCACTCTCACTCAACAATACAAGCAATGCACAACTATGTGCCAATAAACTCCTAACAACCTACCCTCTTAGCCCTGAATATATCCAAATGCCAAAAGATAAAGCACACAAAATTCAAGCTGAGCCAGAAGTAGCTTTGATTTGTGATATGGAGTATAGAGTAGGAAAAATCTCAAAAATCATTCCAAAATACTTTACTGCTTATAATGACTGTTCTATCCGCATAAAAGGTGCAAAAAAAATCAGTGAGAAAAAAAATTGGGGGCATAACACCAAAGGAATTTCTGAAACACTTTTACCTATTGATAGATTTAGTGAAGGTGGAGTGATGGATGATTATTCTATTTGTTCTTTTTTAAAACGAGATGACAAGATAAAACAATACGGAGAAAATGCAAAACTCATAGGATATAGCTATTTTCATGAAAAACTTACACATTGGATGGAAGAACAAATTGAAACACAAAATGATGAAGGACCACTTGAACCACTTAGTGAATACATCATCGCCTGTGAATACCCAAAAGAAGCTATCATCTCCATAGGTGCAACTAGATATACTCCTTATGGTGAAAATACTTTTTTACAAATAGGAGATGAAATCATTGTTATAGTATATAACCATACAAAATTTAGTTTTGAAGATATTACATCTATGGTACATAACCATAAATATAGTCAAACTGATATGAGTGTACTTTCTCAAAAAGTTATCCACCATGAGTAGAGGGAAAAAATTAGATATTTTTATTGGAGCCAACTTTGAAGATGGTTGGAGCCAAATAAAAGAGGAAAATCCCACAAAAACCTCTCAAAAAATACTCCCTCCAAAACAACACACTCTTGTTTTTAAAAAAGAGAAACGACGAGGAAAAGTTGTGACACTTGTTGGGGAATTTTTTTTAGATAAAAAAGAGGCAAATACCCTTTTAAAATCACTCAAAAAACAACTTGGCTGTGGAGGAAGTTTTAAAAATGGCTGGATGGAATTTCAAGGAGAACTCAAAGAAAAGCTCAAAGAACTTTTACAAAAAAGTGACTTTAAATTCAAACACTAACTACTGCTTAATCCCCAAAAGTGTTTCAGTCATCTGATTTATCGTAGTAATGATTTTGGCTGAAGCACTATAAGCAGTTTGATAACGAACCAAATTTGCCATCTCCTCATCAATACTTACCTTTGAAACAGAAGCATATTCCATCTCTGAAGCATTAAATTGTGCTGAGACTGTGTCATTTTTTGAAATAGCCATATTTGTTGCTGTTCCAACTTCTGTTGCTGTTAAATCAAACATCCCATATGTTGTTGTATTGTATTTTTCTCCAGCTACATCAAAATCATATTTTTCAAATTGGTGTTGTACCATATCAAGAGCCAAAGAAGAATCTCCAGTTGATGGGGAAGCACTTGCTGAAATAAGTGTTGGATTATCTAAAATTCTGTTATGAAGTCTTATACTTTGTGCATCGTTTCCATCAAAATATCTATTTAATCCAAGTGCTCCTGCAAAGTTTGTCCCTGAATCAAACGAACCATCTTTTAAGTTGTCTTTGATTGCAAATGTATATCCACGTGATTGAGCAAGAGGATTGAGTGCAAGTTCTAATCGTAATTCACCCGTTTGAGATGGAGTAAAATTAAATCCATTTTGAAAAAAATCATCAATATCATCATTTGCATTGTTATCGCTATTGTCATCTTTTTGTGCAAAAATTTGTGCCTCAATGGAATTTGGATTATCTCTTCCTTTCATCACAGTCGCATCATCAATATTAATAGTCCTTGATGCAGCAACATTTCCATCTAAATCATAAACAACAAGGTCAAAAGAACCCTCTTTTACATTAAGTGAAGAGTGAAAAATAGAATCATTTTCATTCATATCTACAACATTTGATTGCATCTTTTGTACTGGTGTTTGTGCATAAATATTGTTTGTAGATTCTATAAGCCCTTTTGAAAAAGCATCAAGTTGTGCAATGGTTTTTTGGATAGTTCCATCATTTGGTACACCTGTTGTATTTGTAATAGTCCCTCCACGCAAATCAAGCATTGCACCAATTTTTCCACCTTTTATTTTTGATGAAATTGGAAACTTAACTCCATCTTGTCGTTCATAAGAAAGGTCATAAAAACCATTTGCATTTTTTGCATTACTCACATCAATTGGATGAAAATTACTTCCATCAACCAAATTAAATCCAGCAACACTCAAAGTATAATTCCCCGTTCTTGTATTGCTTGAACCATCCACTTCTATATTTGATTCAATTTTACTTGAAGTGACTTTAGCTCCAATTAAACGAGAGAGGTCTTTTTCTATCTGATTTCTTCTATCACGTAAATCATTTGCACTATATCCATCTGCAGATTCAGCTGTTTCAATAGACATATTGATACTTGCTAACTCTTTTGCAAGAGAGTTAACTTCATTTACATTTGTAACGATATCTTCATTAATCGTTTTTTGTAAAGTTTTTATTTGGTCTTGTGTATGTGAGATATGATTTGTCAAACTCTCTGTTTGTTTGGCTAAATCCATCTTAATAGCATCATTATCTGGATTATCTGCTAAATTTTGCCATTTATTATAATATTGTGAAAGTTCTTCTTTTATCCCAACATTATCTATTTCTGGAAAATAACTAGAGAGTTGTTCTAATTGTTTTTGTTCATAGTCACTATATTCTTTTTGGGCAGAAACACTTTTATATCTATCAAATACATAATTATCAAATACTCTTTTTATATTATCAACATGTGTTCCATTTCCAACTTGACCGGGACCTGAAGATATTGGTGTTGCTGCTGAAGTTATAACTCTTTGACGATTATATCCATCAACTTCAGCATTAGTAATATTATGTCCAGTTGTATCAATACCAACTTGAGAAGCATTTAAGCCACTATAACCAATCCCTAATGTATTTAAAAGAGAACCCATAACTGCCCCCTTCTTTTTATACTCTAACTTCTAAAATAGATGGATTTTTAGTTGCTATTTTTTGATATCCTTGCATCTCAGTAGGCACAAGCCTTTCTAAAAATGTATTATAAAGACTACTAACAGCCAATACTAATTTTGCATATCGTTTATTTACCTCTCTTAAGTTAGAGAGTTCAACTTTTAGTTCATCAAGATATTGATGCTGCTTAGCATCTAAAAGTTCTGGAAGTGTTTTGTTGGGATGTTGTGTAATTAAAGAAGATATTTCGTGGTCTATCATTGCTTTTTTTTGTTCAAAGCTTTTAATTTTTTCCTCTTTTAATGTTAATCTCTCAAACTGTGCCTCATTTTCTGCTTGTTTGATATCTCGAATATCTAACTCAATAATCTCTATCAAATCTCTCAAATCTCTCAAAGCACCTTCTAAATGGTGAGATAACATCATTAACCCCTATAAAAAATAATTTTACATCAACCCATCCGCTATCATTTCTGAAAGTTTATTTAGGTTCACTTTATATTCACCAGAGTTTATCGCATCTCTTAATGCCTCCACTCTGCTTTTGTCACCTTGTTTTGTGACCCTCGTTGATTTTGTTTGTTCTTGCTCTTTTACTTCGTTTGTCTGTGAAGTATAAGCATTACGAATAACAGAACTATTTGTTCTTGTGATCATAACTTATCCTTTAACTATCGATATAAAGTTTTTCTTATTACTATATTATATCGACAATTAGGAAAATTTATGAAGTTTTTTGGCTTAAATAATCATAAAGCATCTCAGATATACCAAATCCACCAGCACTTGCTTTGGTGAGTTCATCTCTATACATCGATTTATAAATTTTTTCACCCGGATCATTTTGCTGTGAAAAAATATTTTTTTCATTTTTAGAAGCATTATCCATAACCATTTTCAAAATAACCGCTTCAAAAGCATCTGTTTGTTTTCTCAACTCTTTATCATCTGCTTTTGGATTTATTTTTGGTACATTATTTTGTTGCATCATAGCAGTTGTATTTATAGCTTCAATATTCATACTTTTCACCTCTTTTTTAAAAGAACAGCAAATAGTGTTCCTAAATAATTTCCAAATCCGCTGAAATACTTCCAGCACTCTTCATTGCTTCAAGAATAGCAATGATATCTTTTGAAGATGCACCAAGTTTTTCTAAAGACCTTACAAGATTTGCAACTGTTGTTGTCCCTTTTCTTGTATAAATCTCATCTTGATTCACTCCTACTACAAGGTCATTATCCACCTTGATAGACCCAGCAGGTTGGCTTGGTGTTTGTTGTTCGTTAATTTTAATTGTAATATCACCATGAGTTAAGATAATAGGCTTTATCTCTATATCTATTCCTGCAATAATAGTTCCCGTTCGCTCATTGATAATAATTTTATTTTTATTGTTATAATCGATATTAATATCTTCAACCTCTGCTAAAAACTCTATCATCGATTTATTATTTGGTCGTTTGAGTTTAATGGTACGAGGGTCTAAAGCAACAGCAACTTGAGAAGTATAAAAACGATTGATTGCTTTTTGTATTGCTACGGCATTTTTAAAATTTTCCTCTTTTAAAGAGAGTGTGATATATTGTTGATGATACAAATCTATATTTATTTCTCTCTCAACAATCCCACCTTCATATACCATTCCAGAAGTTGGATGAGAAGGAGTCCCACCCCCACCACTATTTCTTCCACCAATACTCACACTCCCTTGAGCAAGAGCATAGATTTTTCCATCTACCCCTTTTAAAGGTGTCATTAAAAGTGTTCCACCCTCTAGCGATTTTGCATCTCCAATAGAAGAAACAACAATATCAAATTTATCCCCTTGACGTGCAAAAGGTTTGAGTTTTGCAGTCACAACAACAGCTGCGACATTTTTTGATTTAATATCTACTGGTTTCATATCGATATTCATTGATTTTAGCATATTTGCAATAGATTGAAGAGTAAATTTTGAAGTGGTACCATCTCCTGTTTTTTTCAAACCAACGACAAGAGAATACCCTATGAGTTGATTATCACGTACTCCAACAACATTGGCAATATCACTGATTTTTGTTCCATAAAGTGTTGTTATAAAAAAGAAAAATAATAATACATATTTCATTGCTTATCCTCATAATATTATAAGAGAATAAGCATAAAGTATTCCAGATATTCTTTTACTTATCTAAAAGAGTTTCAAAAGCCTTTTGTATATCTCTTTTTTCTACTTTGTGTGTGAGGTCTTTGTAGTATGAAAAGATAGTTTTATCCCCTTTTGTAAGTTCTAATCGTATATAACCTGATGGAAAATTTGCCAAAATTTTTTGACTTGCATTTTGATTAGAATTACACGCAATACCACTTTTTTGAGAGAGTGTAAGTGTATAACTACAATTTTTGCTAAAATGATACATTTTATGAGCTGTATCACTCAAAAATTTATCTGGAGGAAAAACAACAAGTCGCATACATTTTACATTTTGAAGTTCTTGTTTGGATTGTATCACCGTAGCATTATCATCATCACTACATCCAAAAAAGAAAAAAACTACCCCTATAATCATAAAAATATATTTCAATCTTTTTCCTTCTCACAAAAAGCACTTGGACGAAGTTTCTTAAAAAATTTCAATAACATACTACTCAACACCCCTCCACCCGGTATAATCCACAAACCAGAAAGAAAAGCCATTTTTCCGATATCTCCAACCTGTTCTACTGCTTTTTTATACTCTTTATTTTTTAAATGTTTTGGAATATCTTTTGTCTCTTTATACTCTTGTTTTAATCCATGACCCATTTTTTTTGAAAATTTTTTTAGTTTATGTATCATTTTCTATCCAACAAAATAAGTCAAAGATGTTTTTCCAAATTTTTTTGTTTTTTGTTTATGATATGTGGCAATATTTTCTGGTAATTCTAAACTGCTCATATGCTCAATGATAATCATTTTGACATTTTGTGAAGGTAAGAAAGCTATGAGTTGTATCATCTTGTCATAAATATCTTCCATCCCTTCACGTATACTAAAAGGAGGGTCAATGTAAAAGTATGCTGATTCATCTTTTTGTTGTAATATTTTGACAACATTTTTAATATTTTCAAAACTATCCCCTGCCAATACTTCACATTGTGATGGATTAGTTTTTTTAATATTATTTTTTAAGACATATAAGGCATCTTTATCTTTTTCCATAAAAAATACCTTTTTTGCCCCACGACTCAAAGCTTCAAGCCCAATAGAACCACTTCCAGAAAATACCTCAACAAAAGTCGCATCGATAATATCAAACTGAAGTGTATTAAAAAAAGATTCCAAAACAATACCTTTTGAACTTCTTGTTGTTGTTTTTGATGGGAGATTGAGTGTCACTCCTTTGTATTTTCCTGCGATAATTTTTTTAGTTAATTGTTTCTTTTTCATTATGAATCCTAAAATGAAAGTATGGTGTGTATTATTATACTATGAAATCAGCTTAAATTGATGTATCAACCCTATATAAAGATTATTGATAAAAAGCTTTTATTGCACTCATAATATTTTCTTGATACTCTTTTGTAAGCATCTCAATTCGTTTTTCTAAAATGGCAAAATCTTTTGCCTCTTTTTTCCTTTTTTGTGGAGTATTTTTTTTCTCATTTAACCTCTTTTGAATAAGAGTGTATCGTTGTTCTAAAGCTAATATCAACTGTGCTTTGGAAAAAGGTTTTTGTAAATCTGCATCAAAATTATTTCCAATAGAAAAACAACGAAGTGACTTTTTTTTACACTCTCTATCTCGAATTAAAATATCACAATGTTTGATAGGTGCCAAATGGTTTGATAAAAAAAGCTCTAAAGACTTTTGTAAAAGTGGGGATTTACAATCAATTGCTACTTTCATTTTATAACTCATCTAAAATACTATAATAATGATCAACAGTCATAAAACTCTTTTCAAATCTATAACGTATTACAAATTCAACTACTTTTGTTCGTAACTCTATCCCAACATTTTCTACTCGTCCATAATATGCAAGAGAGATATTTTTACTTTTTATCACTGCATTTTTATCATAAGCAATGGCTAAAATTTGTAAATATTTCCCTTTTTTTATCTCCCCTAAATACTCTTTAGATAAAGAGATACCAGAGAGATTAATTGCTTTAAATTCAAACAAATCTTCAAATTTTTCCACTTTTTCAAAAATCTGTAAATCATCAAAAAGTTCTTTTAATCTTGCTAAATTTTCTTCACGTGCTTGACTATAATTTCCTCTTTGATGGCATATTTTCATCTCTATAAGTAATTTTTCTAATTCATTGATATCTGATTTTTTTATCATTTCATATTCTGAAATTGTTGCTGTTAAATCTTTTAGTTTTTTTACCACTAAACTCATTTTTACCTCTTTTTTTATATAATTTATCAACAAAGGAGGAGATTATGCCAATTGCAAAACCAATTAACACAACAACCTATTTTAGTGAAGATGAAATAAAAAAACACCTTCAAAATGTTGAATATATCATTATGGCTACACCAGCACCAGATAAATTCAAAGAAACACCTATCCAATTTACTATTTTTTTAAATACTCAAGAAAATTTTCCAAAAGAGATACGTGATGCTATTTTTGAAAAATTTTTAAGAGAAAATCATATCAAAAACCCACAAGAAGTTTTAAGTCAACCAATGCCTGTTGGATTTTCAGATGGTGGTCAAGAAACACCTATGCCACTTTTACTCATCAAACCTCAAGACCAACAAAGCATCCCTCATACAACAATGTATGTATTTGACTTCTTAGCAGATTCAGACCACTACTACGAAGCAAAAGAGGAAAAACTTACTGGTTGGACTTATAGTTATGACTCATAGACTCTATTGCATCTATCTCTTTTACAATAGATGCAGAGAGGTTTTCATATCCATCTTGTGTGACTAAAATATCATCTTCTATACGTATCCCTATTCCTCTATATTTTTCAGGAACACTTGTATCTTTTTTATCGATATAAATCCCCGGTTCAATCGTTAAAATCATTCCTTCTTTGAGTTTTATCTCTTGGTTATTTTCATCAACATATAAAGCATCATCATGCACATCAAGCCCCATCCAATGCCCAATACCATGTGGATAATACTTTTTATATGCTTCTTTTTTGATGAGTTCTTTAACATCACCTTGTAAAATTTCAAGGTTCACCATTGCTTGTGTGAGTAACTCCACAGCTTTTTTTTGTAAAGTACTTCGCTTGATGTTTGGTTTTACCATCTTTATAATCTTACACTCCACATCAAGTACACTATTATATAACTCTTTTTGGGCTTGAGTAAATTTACCATTAACAGGAATAGTTCGTGTAATATCACTTGCATAATAATCATATTCCGCCCCAGCATCAATGAGTATCAAATCTCCATTTTTTAAAGGTTTATCATTGTTGATATAATGAAGTGTATTTGCATTATTTCCACCAGCAACTATGGTAGCATATGCTTCACTATATGCTCCATTTTTTTTAAATATATACTCCATCTCTGCACATAATTGGTATTCATACATTTTTTCTTTCTTAATTTGCATCGCTTTATGGTGTGCTTCTTTTGAGATATTGATTGCTTTTTTTATGAGTGCAATTTCTGATGGAGATTTGATAAGTCGCATTTTTCTTGTAATATTTTTGATATTTTTATGTGCAACAAAAGAGGAACATAGAAGTAATTTTTCTACAATATTATTTTTTAGAGTAAAATCATAATAAAATGTTTTGATATCTTTTTTATACTCCATCATCTTTTTTTCTAAAGTATCATAGATATAAACCTCATCAACCATAAATCTCTTTTTTGCTCTTTTTTTTCCAAGTCGCTCCCCAGTCCAAAGCTCTAAATCTTTTTCCCTTTTTTGCACAAATAAAATCACTTTTGTTTTTTTCTTTTTTTTCAAAAAAACTAAAGCTGAATTATCCTCTTTAAACCCTGTCAAATAATAAAAATCACTTGATTGTCTATACCTATACTCTGTATCATTAGAACGAGTTTTTAAAGGAGCACTCAAAAAAATAGCCATCGAATGACAAGCAAGCTCTTGAGCAAATCTCTCTCTTCTTTTTTTATACTCTTTTTCATCTATCATTGACATACCCCACTAAGCCATAGACCACTTTGCATTAAAAATTCCCTTAAAGCTTGTTCAAATGCAACAACGCCTCCATTGGCTGAGAGTTCTTTGACATCTTTTTTGATTTGAAACTTTTTACTTTCTAAAATACGATTTGAATGTAAATCAATCAGTGTAAGTTTGACTTTTAATATCACATAAGAAGATTTTTTATCTTTTGAAAAATATTGGAGAAAATCTTCCACATCTGTTTCTAAAACCAAATCACTTCTTATATAAGACTGCATACTCAATACAGAAGAAAAAAGCCCACTTGATTGTAAATAATCTTCAAGTTGTGTTGTAATGATTTTATTTGGTGGTATTACCCATTTTGCTGTAACATATTTAAATTGTTGATATTTTCCAACTCTATAACTCATATCTTTTGACATCAAATAATATGGACTATATTCCAAATGAACTTTTAATGTTTTTTTCTTACAGCCTTGTGCCTTCTTAAAGGTTTGATGAGCTACAACATTTTCTAAATGATATGATGTACTTGGCGGAGTAACCGTTGTACATCCGCTCCCAAAAAATACTATAAAAATACCTATGACAATATATCTTAATTTCATCATATCCTATATCCATAATGAACGAATAACATTTGAAACCCCTTGGTGAAGGTTATAACTTGCTATTGGAAAATCAAGGTCTTCTCTCTCAAGATTTACAGAATATTTTGCCAAATAACTCCCAATCTCATCTAAGTCTATTGGCTCATATATTTGACAAAGTTCTAAAGGTAATTTTGTTCTTAAGAGTACCCCAGCATCATTTGATTTTTGTAATGTAAAAGCCAACATCTTCAAACTCAAAAAATCATTCCATTCTAAAAAAAGCTCTGGAGTAAGTGTTTGTTGTGCTATGCCTTGTGGGTCAAACAATAGCCCTTTTTGTTCTAATGGTTGAAGAACACTCAAAATAGCTGAACTAAATGGAACCACTTTTTCTGCCCAAAAAGCTGACTCGTTTCTTACTTTTAATTCCTCTTCTAAATAAGCCAAAATTTTTTCTTTTGAGCCCTCTTGAAATAATTCATAAATCTCTCTCTTCATTTTTTCCTCCTAAGTTTCTATCCCAACTTGTATTATACTTTAATTCATTTTATAATAAAATAGCATATGACAAAAATAATTTTAACAACACTCAATTCAAGATATACACACAGTGCAATTGGTTTGCGATACCTCTATGCAAATCTCAAAGAGTTGCAACCACTCAGCAAAATTTTAGAATTTAGTATCAATGATGCTATCCAAAGCATAGCAGAAGATATTTTACAACATCAGCCTTCCATTATAGGCATTGGTGTTTATATATGGAATGTATCGTATGTTAAAGAACTTATCCATATCCTCAAAAAAGTTGCACCACAAATTACCATCGTTTTAGGTGGTCCTGAAGTGACATATGAGCCATTTCGTGTGCAACTTGAAGCTGATTATATCATCAAAGGGGAAGGTGATATTGCTTTTTATGAGCTTTGTTCACAACTACTCAACAATACCCCACCACAAGAAAAAATCATCCAAATGAGTATCCCAAATCTCAAACAATTAGCACTGCCTTACCAATACTACACTAATGAAGATATCCAAAATCGCTACATCTATGTAGAGATATCACGTGGGTGTCCATTTCAATGTGAATTTTGTTTATCATCGATGGATGAAAAAGTAAGAACTTTTCACTTAGATGAAGTGTTAGAAGAGTTTGAAAAATTATGGCAAAGGGGTGCAAGAAATTTTAAATTTGTTGATAGAACATTTAATATCAATATAAAAACAGCCAATAAAATTTTGGATTTTTTCTTAGCAAAAGAGCCACCCTACTTTGCTCATTTTGAAGTTATTCCTGACCATTTTCCAGCTTCATTAAAAGAAAAAATTATCGCTTTTCCAAAAGGTGCATTACAACTTGAGATAGGGATACAAACACTCAATAAAGAAGTAGCAAATAACATCTCCCGCCCTTTAAAATTTCAAAAGATAAAAGAAAACATCACATTTTTAGAAGAACAAACAAATGCCCACATCCATTTAGACCTCATTGTAGGGCTTCCAGGAGAAACTTTAGAGAGTTTTGGAAAAAATCTTGATGAACTTGTCAAGTGGAGTAGTTGTGAAATCCAAATTGGAATCTTAAAAAAACTCTCAGGCACCTACATCAATAGACACGATGAAATGTATGGGATGGTATATAGTGATATCCCTCCATACGATATTTTAAAAAACAATCTTTTATCCTTTAATGATATTCAAATAATGAAACGATTTGCAAGATTTTGGGATTTGACTTACAATAGTGGAAACTTTAAACACAGCATAACTCTCTTATGGCAAGAGGAAAGTGTCTTTGAAAATTTTTATGATTTTAGTATGTGGATTTATACCCAAACACAATCGACTTGGAAAATCTCTCTTCAACGCTTATCACAACTCCTCTTTACTTATCTCACACAAGTAAAAAAGATAGAAGAAAAAAAAGTTGCTACCCTTATGCTTCAAGATATCTTACGTATAAAAGGAAGGGCTATTCCCCCTTATCTCAAACCTTTTAGCAAAGATATAAAAATCAATGCCAAAGAGGGAAGCTCTGGATTTAATAAAAGGCAACTTTAATCTATCCAAGCTTGGGTTTTTATCACCCTATCATCATCAAAATATTTGAGTTTTAATCCACTTGTGCATTTTCCATCTTCTATCTCTAAAATAACCATTTGTAAAATTGATTTACATTTTTTAGGGATATCATAATGCCCTTTTATCCCTGTTAAAAATTGCTGAAGGGGAGCTTTTTTATCCATCCCTATAATATTATCTCGACACCCTGTTAAACCAATATCACTCAAATATGCTGTCCCATCTACAATTTGAAAATCATCAGAAGATACGTGAGTGTGTGTTCCTATAATACTACTGACTTTGCCTTGAAGTAGCATCATTAGACCCCTTTTTTCACTTGTTGCTTCTGCGTGAAAATCGATAAAGATATTTTTTATCCCTTGTTTGTGTAGTGTTTCAGTAGTTTGCATTGCTAATGAAAAAACATTATTTGTTTGAGGCATACCATAATGCCCCATCAAATTTATCACTGCTAATTTTTCATTACCTATCTCAAATATTTTACACCCTTCTCCAGCAACTTCATTTGGATAATTTAATGGCCTTAAGAGTGGATGGGTTTGAAACAATGGGATAATCTCCTTTTTATCCCATGTATGATTGCCACCTGTCATAACATCTATACCATAAGAGAGCAATTCATCTGCATTTTTTGGTGTTAAACCAAATCCATGAGAAGCATTTTCATAGTTTGCTATAACAAAATCTATATTGTACTCATCTTTGATACTTGATAATTTTTTTTTGATGATTTCACGGCCGGGACGACCAAGGATATCCCCAATAAAAGCTATTTTCATACTAAACCTTTCATTTATTGGGGGAATTTTAACATAAGTAGAAAAAAATTCCCAAGCATATCACAATGCTTGAGAATGAAGGAGATTTATTGATATAAATTTGCTTGTGCTCGTGCGACATCATCTGCATATGTCTGAGCATCTGCTTGATTTTTAAAAACATAAACTGGTCTTGTCATAGAACCATCTTGTACTTGTAATAAGATAATATTTCCATCATTAAATGTTTTATCTATTTTTATATGATCAACATATTCATCTTCTCCAATAATAGTTAAATTACCATTCTCAAATGTATATGATTCATCATATGTATCATCCTGAGGATCTTGATGATGACCAGAAACAGTTGTAGTATATATTGTTGACTCACTAAATTCATATTTTTCTATTGCTACATACGGAGTCATACTTCCATTATCATTTACACCAAAATTAACATCTGCACCATATAAAACCATACCATCTAATGAAGTTGCATTAAAAGGTTGTCCTTCATCTCCTTCTTTTATCATACTTGGTTTTGGATAAAGTGCTGACATATCCATATTTGGCATTTGTGAAGTATTTCCATTAAAATCTTGTCCATTTTGATAGCTATTCATATCATCAATACTACCATCAACTTCCATACCATCATTTTCTTTTGTTAATTCATACTCAACTTCTCCATTATCACCAACATATAAGATATTAAGATTGAGAGTTTGTGTCTTAATTTGTGGACCACTAAGAACAATTTCAAAATATGCACCCGCACCAATACCATCTGTTAGTGAAATAGCATCATTCAATAAAACCGGATTTAAACCATCATCATCATAATTTTTATAAAGCATTGTGATAGTCATATTTGCATCACTTAATTTACCAGCATTAAGTGCCTTTGTGAAAGTTTTTGTTGCTGGGTCATAGTGAAATAATACTTCACCAACATATTTTCCATCTGTTGTTGTAATACGAGGAAATGTAACATCTCCAGATTCTTGGAGATAATTATGTTCTACAAACATTCCACCCATATTATCTGCACCCATAGCTGTTGCTGATTGGATATCTCCATAATAACTCATACTACTATCATATACTATTGGATGTTGCAATTCATTTTTTCCTGGGAAAATTGGGAATGTTGCAATTGTTTGGATAGTATTATCTGCATTTACCAAAATAAGGTCAAAATCTGCATTTGGTTGATAGATACCAGTTTCATCCTCATTTCCATTTTCATCAAATCTAAAATCTGGATTATATACTTTCAAATCATTATTAGCAGCAACAAATTTCTCCAAACTATCTTGAGATAATGAAACATTAAGATCATAAAATGTTTTTCTCTCAAAAGTTTCAGTATTTGTAAAAGTTGGAGCAAGGATTAGTTTTTGACCATTTTCTAAAGAAAATATAGAACCATCAACATTATTAATAATAAAAGAAACTGTCGCATCTGCTGTTGGTTGATTATTAAAACTTACAAAATCACCTTTAAATTCATTTTCAAAACCAAAATCTTGTGATTTTACTTGTTTTTGATCAATTTTATTTATCATAGAAACAAAACTTTGCATTGTAGTTTTGAAACTTCTCTCTACTCTAAGATTTTTATCTCCAGTGATTGTTTTCATCATAGTAATGAGTGCTTGTGTAGAATCTTGAATATCTTGACTCATATCATTACTTGAATTATTGTTGAGTGCTTGCCCTTTTTTTGCTTTTGCATTATTACTAGTTTGGTTATTTTGATCATTATTATTACCTGCAACTTGACCATTCTCATCACCAAAATCTAACATCCAAATATATTTATTATTAAATGAATTATCATTTTCATCTAATAACCAACCAAACACTTGATCTAAAGGTTGCTTTACAAATGTAACCTGAGCTTTTCCTTGATTATCTCCACCATTTGCTTCCATAAAAAGATCAACAATCGCAACTGATGCCATTGGCTTCATTTTAGAATCTGCTGAAACTTGAACACCTGATGAAAATTGTAATACATTTTTATCATTATCAGAAACAGGGATACCATTTGCTAAAGTTGCTCCAACTTTATCTATCACATAACTTGATACTTCTGGATTCTCTGCCATTCTCTTTTCAAATGAAACATTATCTTCATTTTCTTGTGCAATAAATGGTAATTCTAAAATCTTATCTCTTACTAATGTTTTATTTTGATCAGAATTTTGAATAAGAGTATCTATCTCATCCCACATTACCTCTTCAAAACTTCTTTTTATAAGTTCATCTTTATAATTTCCAATAAGATTTGCAACAGATGTTTTAACATCATCTGCCATTTGAGTACCATAAAGTTTTTGGAGTCTATCTTGAGTTCCATCTCCACCCATTACCTTATCTAAAGTTGTTCCAAGTTTTTTCATTGTGATTTCGTGGTCTTTATTGATAATCATACTATCTACAATAGAAGCAGGAATCACTGTATCTTGATATTCTAAATATTTTCTATACCAATCTTCATCTCCATTAACAAGAGCTAAATCTTTTTTAGGGTCAATTAAACGAATAGCATACTCATCTCCCAAACTCGCAGTCTGTCCATCAGATGTTTTATAATCTAACTGATACATAACACCAGGGAGTTCCCCTTTTCTACTCTCATCAACTGGAAGATATGCAATAATATTTCCATATCCATCATGTACTAAAAGCCCCATTTTGACAAAACTCTCAACAATTCCATATTTAATTGTAGCTAATCCTTCATCTAATCCTTTTCGTAAAGTATCTTGAGTGATTGTAATATGGTCTAATTGTTGTTGTTTTACTGAACTATCTAACATATTAAATGTATCAGCCGCTGATGATTGGTCAAGTTTTACTGCAATCTCTTGCTGTTTTTTTTCTCTCTCTTTATTTTTAGTCAGTGAATCTGAAATTGTTGCTGATGTTTCAAAGAGTGTCACATCAATCTTTACTTTTCCTTTTGCAATATCATCTTTTAAATCTTGAACTGTACTATCAAGATTTTTTTCAAAATCTTGAACAATAGCATTGATAGCTTCATCAATAGCATCACTTGTCACTCCCAAAGAAGTTAATTTTTGCATATTATCTTGTACTTCTTTAATCGCTACTGCAAAACGCTCTTTTATCATTGTTGCAACAGGGTCAACTGTCCCAGCATCAGTTCCTGCTTTTAATTTTGTTGCTGCTAATTCAATAGTCTTATCCCCATCTTTTACAATAGTTCTAATGATATATTTTTTATCAGCTCCAGCATTTTTGCTATCTTTGAAATCTTGGTCTGTTACATCAAATTCACAAGTATTTGGATCTACTTTTAAAGGCTCTTTTAAAAGTGGATCTTCATAATCTACATCATCAACAAGATAGAGTTGTACACTCGCACTTGTTCCACAATCTACATTCGTATTTGCTTTTGTTCTTGCTTGTGCTTTTCTTGCTGGTGCACTATTTGCTGAAGTAGTTGCTAAATTTACTACCCCCTTTACAACTTCTGTTGCATCAACTTGTGTAGTTGTATCACTATTTGATGATGAACTTCCACCACCACATCCAGCCGTTCCTAAAACGATCATTGCCGCTAAAGAAAGCATCGATTTTTTATTTAAAGGTTTCATTTTTACACTCCTAAAAGTTATCTGCAACCATTTTATCATTTTAAAATTTAAAATTACCTAAGAGATTGCTTGTTGAATTTTATGAAAATTAATGTTTTTTTCTATATGATTTGTAAAATCTTCTATCGCATTTTTTTTATATTTTGCAAAAGAATAGCCTTTATAATCTGGATAAATATGTGAAAAAAGTTTATATCGAAAATCATCACTTTCAAAAATTCCATGTACAAATGTTCCAAAAAAGTTCTTTTTGATTTTTGACCTTTTTTTTGTTGTGCCATTATGTATCTCATATCCATAAACCATCACACCAAATTGTTTATATATTCCTTTTTTTACAATCTTTTCTTTTTGAAAAACCACTTCCCCTTTGAGTCTTCCAAATCCTTGAGTCTCTTTGGTTAAAGACTCTACTTCAAAAGGATCGATAATCTTTTGAAACATCATCTCATATCCACCACAAATAGCTACAACAAATATTTTCTTTTGCATAATGATAGATGCAAATCCCCGCTCCTTCATCCATAATAAATCCTCTATCACAAGCTTTGTTCCGGGAATAATGACCATATCATATGAAGATGCTTCAATACTATGAGAAATAAAAGTAAGTTCTACCTCATCATCTGCTACAAGTGGTTCAAAATCTGTAAAGTTACTCATATGGGGAAGTTTCACAACTCCAACTTTTATCTTTGCTTTTTTTATATTTTGTGTATAATTCATCAAAGAAGCACTATCTTCAAATCCCAAGTTAAAAGGTTTCCAAGGGATAACTCCCAAAACAGGGATATGAAATTTTTCTTCTATAATTTTTACCCCATCATCAAATAGTCTCATATCTCCTTGAAATTTATTAATAATCACTCCAATAACATTTTTTTGAAGCTCTTTTGGTAAAAGATGATACACCCCATAAATAGAAGCAAACACTCCTCCACGTTGTATATCTGCAACTAAAATAATCTTTGTTTGAAACTCTTTTGCAATATATAAATTTGATAAATCTTTCTCCATTAAATTAAGTTCAACAGGACTTCCAGCCCCCTCTGCAACAATCACATCAAACTCTTTTGCCAATTTAGTATATGCTTTTTTGACAATTGGTTTGAGTTTTTTCATATCTCTATAATACTCCCAAACATTAACATTTGAGACACTTTTTCCCAAGATAATCATATGGGATTTTGCATTGGAAGCTGATTTTAATAAGATAGGATTCATCAAAGAAATTGTTTGTAAACCAATAGCATCTGCAGCAAAATACTGCGCCATAGCAATCTCCCCGCCATCATCTGTTACTTGAGAGTTATTTGAGACATTTTGTGCTTTAAAAGGGGCAACTTTTATCCCTTTTTTATGTAAAAGATATGTTAAAGCAAAAGCGATAGTTGATTTTCCAGCATCACTGCTGGTTCCAAAAATACTAAGAGATTTCATTTTCTTCCTACTTTTTAATCATTTTATCAAAAATATGGTATAAACTATAAAAAAATTATAAAAAAAACTTGGAAAGAAAAATGGATATAAAATTAGAGATAGAAAATGTCATAGAAAAAAATGGAACCGATTTTGAGCTCTCAAAACTTTTTAAAATCTATATAAAAGAATATAAAGATTCCCTTTTTGAACTTTTTGAACAATCTCAAGGAAAAGATTTTTTAGTCAAGCATACCAAAAAATTAGATAGTATCTTGACTTTGATGTATCAAACAGTACTTCGAAGAGTTTTTGGGAACTATCTTCCTATGCGCAACTCTATCCCTATTGCACTCTTTGCACTTGGGAGTTTTGGAAGGGAACAACTTTGTGTCCATAGTGATATTGATATTTTAATTGTTTATAAAGATATAGAAGGGTTTAATACAAAGCTCATCATAGAAAAACTTTTTTATCTTGCTTTAGATGCAGGACTAAAGCTTGGTCATAGAGTCCATGAAGTAAGTGACCTTTTTCAAGCAAGTAATGAAGATATTACTATAAAAACTTCCCTTTTAGAAGCACGATTTATCACAGGTTCTTTGTTTTTATCTCATAATGTCTCACAACAACTCAATAAAATTCGTTTATATAACCAAAAAGAGTTTCTTTTAGCTAAATTAGAAGAATCCAAAAAAAGAAGAAAAAAATATCCTCAGTCAATGGAACCAAACATCAAAGAAGGGGTTGGTTCTTTAAGAGATTCTAATCTTCTTTTTTGGGTTGCTCATACTATTTATGGAGTCAAAAATCTTAAAGAATTAACCTCTATTATGTTTTCTGAAGAGGAATACAAAGAGTATAGGATTGCTGTGGAATTACTCTTTCGCGTAAGAAGTGCTTTACATCTTATAGCTAACAAACAAGAAGATAGACTCCGCTTAGAGTATATGCCACAGATGAAAGATATGCTTGGATTTAAAGATGAAGTTAAACTTGTCTCAAAAGTGCTTGAAGCACAATGGCAAGTCAATAACTTTTCCCAAATTTTTGTCAAAAAGATGATTCGTCCATACCTTTTTCAAGCACAATGTATCACACAACTTAGACATCACCGTATTTTGAAAAGATTTTATCTCATAGACAATACACTCTATGCCTCATATAAACAAAAACCACTCCACATCAATAGACTCTTAGAACTTTTACTCTCATTAGAAGATAAGCCTTATACCTTTAATAGTAGTTTTTTATACCAAATGACCTATGCAAAAATTACACACCCTCTCTCTGAAAAAACATATATGCTTTTAAAAAGGCTCTTAAAAAGAAAATATACCTATGAGATACTCACTCTCTTTTACGATGCTGGTATACTTCATCATCTTTTTGTCAATTTTAGAAAAGTACTTCATCTTCCTCAATTTGATGGATACCATACCTACCCTGTTGATATCCATTCTCTTAAAGCAATCCAAGCACTTGAAAATATCAAAGACCCTTTTTTAAAGCAACTCCACAACTCCCTTAGTGTTGATGAAAAACTTCTTTTAAAAACAGTAACCCTCTTTCACGATACAGGAAAAGGGAGAAAACAAGACCATAGTGAAGTAGGAGCAAAACTCATCGCTCCATTTTTACATCATCTTCATCTCTCACAAGAGCTCATTGAGAGGGGAGTTATTTTAGTAAAACACCATATTTTAATGAGCAATGTTGCTTTTAAAGAAAATATCTATAATGAAAAAACACTCTATAAATTTATGTCAAATATCAAAGATAGTACCAATCTTACGATGCTCTATCTCTTAACATATGCAGATATTCACGGAGTTAGTGATACAACATACAACTCTTTTAATGCAAAGCTCCTTTTAGACCTTTATAACAATGCACTTGAAGTTGCACAAAATAGTGACAGAATTACAGATGCAAAAAAAAGAGTTATTATAGAAAAAAGGCTCAAAAACAACCCATCATTCCAAGCACTTCGACCACTTCTCCAAAAAAAGACACTTCGCATAGAATCCAATCTTTTCTTTTTTAAACACAATATAGAAGATATCATACAAATTGTCCAACAAGCACAAAAGGTGAATGATTTTTCATTTACTATCCACTATGAAAAAATGCTCATTATCGAAATTTATAGAAAAATTCCTCTTAATATTGGTTATCTTCTTGCTTCTTTAAGTCATTTAGATGTTGGAAGTATGGAGATTTTTACCCTTTTTGATGAGATAAAATATTTTAAAATTGAGTTTAAAAAAAATATTATTCCTGAAGAATTACCTGAAGTAGAACATATCATCAAAGATGCTTTTGATATGAGTAAAACTATCAAAACTCACGATATCATCATTGATAAAAAAGAGATTCAAATCGATTGTGAACATTCTAAAACACACGCAGAAATTAGTGTCAATACAAAAAATCAAATAGGTTTACTTGCTTACATAATGGATTGTTTTGAACAACTTCATATCAATGTTGTTACTGCAAAAATCCATTCTCACAAACATAAAGTAAGAGATAGCTTCTTAATAGAAAAAAAACAAAATATATGCGATAATATTGCTAATATTTATAAATTATTGGTAAAAGGAAGTTAAAATGTGTGGAATTGTAGGATACTTAGGGACACAAAATGCAAAAGAGATTTTATTAGATGGTTTAAAAGAATTAGAATATCGCGGATATGATAGTGCGGGGATTGCTGTTTTAGAAGATGGAGATTTTAACTGTTTTAAAGCAGTTGGGAAGCTTGTTAATTTAGAAGAAAAAACAAAAGATTTTTCCACACATCATTTTAGTGTTGGGATTGGGCATACACGTTGGGCAACACATGGAAAACCAACAGAACTCAATGCCCATCCTCACGTAGGAGAGAGCTCATATGTTGTGCATAATGGGATTATAGAAAATTATACACAACTCAAAAAAGAGCTTGTAGAAGATGGAGTATCGTTTTTAAGTCAAACAGATACAGAGGTGATTGTCCATCTTTTTGAAAAAAATCTCAAATCCACACAAAATGCTTTTGAAGCATTTCAAAAAACAATTTCGCAACTCCAAGGAGCTTATGCTATTTTACTTGTTACAAAAAGTGAGCCACATACAATTTTTTATGCAAAAAATGGTTCTCCACTCCTTGTTGGAATCAATGAACAAAATGAAAAATTCTTTGCCTCTTCAGATACACCACTTATTGGTCGTGCAACAGAAGTAAATTATTTTGATGATGGTGAGTATGGATATGTTACAGCAGATGAGATTGTTATATTAGATGAAAATAACAATGCAGTAGAGCCCCATTTTACAAAACTCAATCAAAACAAACTCTCTGCTCAAAAAGATGGCTATCGATTTTTTATGGAAAAAGAGATTTATGAACAATCAACTGTTATTTCAGATACACTTCTTGGTCGCTTGAGTGAGAGTGAGGTACTTTTTGATGAGATTGACCCAACACTCTTTGATGGAATTAATGAAATTAAACTCTGTGCTTGTGGAACTTCTTATCACTCAGCACTCAGTGCAACCTATCTGTTTGAACGCTATGCAAAAATTAAAACATCAGCAGAAGTTGCAAGTGAACTAAGATACCGTCAGCCACTTTTAACAAAAGATACTCTTTTTGTAGCAATCTCACAAAGTGGAGAAACAGCAGATACCTTAGAAACACTCAAAATGGCAAAAGAAGCAGGTCTTAAAACACTTGTTATTTGTAATGTAGATAACTCTTCAATGGTTCGCCTTGCAGATGCGACTATCCTTACACGTGCAGGAGTAGAAAAAGGGGTTGCTTCTACAAAAGCATTTGCAACACAAGTAACTATCTTTTGGATGCTAAGTCTTTATGTTGCACAAAAAAGAGAAACACTTAAAAAAGAGGAAATCATCAAACAAATCGATATGATACGTGAAATTCCAAAGAGTGTTAAAGTCACAGAAGATATGCATGAAAAAATGAAACGACTCTCAAAAAGATATCTTCACGGACATGGATTTTTCTTTATAGGAAGAGATGTATTTTTCCCACTTGCTCTTGAAGGGGCTTTAAAACTCAAAGAGATTAGTTATCTTCACGCAGAAGGGTATCCAAGTGGAGAGATGAAACACGGGCCAATTGCTATGGCAGACCCAGAACTCTTTACCATTGCACTCCTCCCAGAAAATCTTTTGTATGAAAAATCAAAAAGCAATGTTGAAGAACTTAGTGCAAGAGATGCAACTATTTGTGCAATTAGTCCATTACCATTTCCAAAAGCTGATGACTCTATCCAAACACAACAACAAAAATGCTATATGTTAGAGTTTTTTGAGATGATGGTTATTTTACAACTTTTATCACTTGAAATTGCGATTCGACTTGGTAATGATGTTGATATGCCAAGAAACTTAGCAAAAAGTGTAACTGTTGAGTAATAAAAAGCATTAGATTTTCTAATGCTTTTACACACTTTTTATCTTTTTTATGGTATTATTTTTTATCTACATTATGGGTTTATACAATGCACACAAAATCAAAAATTCTTCTAATCACAACACTTTTACTCCTTGCTTTTAGTTTAAGTAGTATTGTTATTGTTACTATTAATTTTAAAAATTTTAGTATAGATAGTGCTTTATCCAAAGCACAAATGACTGCTGAAACAGTAAAAGATGGTCTTACTGCTCATATGGTCAATGGGATAATGGATAAAAGACAATACTTCTTAGATAAGATTTCTAACCAAAAAGAGATTCAATCTTTATGGATATCACGTGGAGAAAATGTTATCAAACAATATGGCAAAGGTTTCAGCAATGAAACAACACGAGATGACATAGATAAAAAGGTCTTACAAACAGGAAAAATGGAAAAAGAGATTGTTTCATCACTTGATAAAACAATTCTTCGTGTTACTATTCCATATAAAGCTGAAAATCTTGGGTCTCATAGTTGTCTTAATTGTCATAATGTAAAAGATGGTGATGTCCTTGGTGCTATTAGTATGGAATTTGATATCACATCAATGAAAAATAAATCAATCATAAGCATTACTAAAATCCTTATCACTTCACTTGGTTTTCTCATTATTATTATCTTATTGGTTAATTACTTCATTACCCCTTATGTTAATCTTTTTAATAACATAACAGAAGGGCTCAAAAAAGCTTATGCTGGTGACTTTACTTATAAATTTCATACAGATGTCATTGAAGATGGAAAAGTGATGGTCGATCATCTCAATACCCTCTTTTTTAAAATCCAACAAACATTTGGAAATATCAAAAATGACCTCAAAACTTTTATGCCAAATGATGTCAAACTAACAAATGACCCTTTAGGAGAGGCTAAAGTTATCATTAACGAACTTGCTGATATCTATAAATTTAAAAAAACAATAGAACTTGATACAACAAAAAAAGTGGTATATTCAAGACTTGTTGATGTTTTAGAAACAAAATATGAAATCAAACATCTTGCCCTTTATGAGGTAAATAACATAACAAATAAAAGAGAACTCATCTATATTTCTCAAAATAAAAGTATCTGTTTTGATGAAGTAGATAACAATGCAGAACTCTGTCGTGCATACAGAACAAAATCTGATATTATTTCAACTGATTTTAAAGATTTATGCAAGGCATGTAATGCAAAAGATATCAACTATCTTTGTATCCCATTTACTATCAATAAAAACCATTCAATCATTCTCTCAATTACAGCCAAATCTCTTGAAGAGTTTAATAAAATTAATGCAAAAATAGCAAATATTAAAAATTATCTTGAATCTGCAAAACCAGTTATTGAAAATAAAATCTTGATGGATGCTTTACGTGATACATCTCTAAGAGATGGAATGACAGGACTTTATAATAGAAGATTTTTAGATGAAGTGATAGATAAAATTATGCATCAAGCAAAAAGAAATAATACAACCTACACTATAATGATGCTTGATGTTGACTTTTTCAAAAAAGTTAATGATACGTATGGACACGATGTTGGAGATAAAGTGATTGTTGCTATTGGAAAAATTCTCAAAGAAAGTATTAGAGAATCTGACCTTGCTATTCGTTATGGTGGAGAGGAGTTTGTTGTTATGCTTGAAAATGCAACAGATGAAGGAGCTATGGAAGTAGCAAAAAAAATCCACACAACTTTTGCACAAACTGTTTTTGAAGTTGGTGATGGAAAAACAATGCAAAAAACAATGAGTATAGGAATAGCAAAATATCCTCGTGATTCAGAGAGTATCTGGCAATGTATCAAACTTGCAGATACTGCTTTATACGTCGCAAAAACAACAGGTAGAAATAAAATTGTAATCTATGAAAAAAAGATGTCACAAGATGAACATTTAAGATAAATTCTCATCACTCAAGATGAGAATTTGCCTCTTGGCTTCGTGCCGCAAAAAGTTTTAAAATTGTAAGAAAAAAAGTAGTAATAGCTGGCCCTAAAATCATCCCCCAAAAACCAAATGTTGTTAATCCTGCAATAATAGCAAAAAATATAACAAGCTCATCCATTTTCGCATCTTCATCTTTTAAAAGCCATGTATTAATCTCTTTGATAATAAATGGTTTAATAAATGTATCTGCTATAATTGAAATAACAATAATAGAATAAAGTGCTATAAAAATTGCAAAATTTGATTGACCAATAGAAAAAAGATATAACATAAAAGGCAACCACATCAATGCACCACCAACCACAGGAAGTAAAGAGGTAAACCCATACATAATCCCAAATAACAATCCATTATATCCCATAAAAGCAATAGCAAGTCCAAATAAAGTCCCTTGAAACATTGCATTGACTAAAATAGAATAAAACACAACACTCATTACACTTGAGAGTTCTTTGACCACAATAGCTGTTTCATTAACTGATATTTGTACTGCTTGTTTGATATAATTACTAATTACCCTTCCATTATATAGAGCAAAAAAATAAAATACTGTTACTAAAAAAGCATTTTTTAAAAATCCAGCACTAATAGCTCCTATTTTTCCAGCAACCATTAATGTATAAGAGGTCAAAGAATTCATATCTAAATCTTTAATCCAATCAAGTAAATACGGTTTTAAAAAAAGTAAAAATTGTGGGGGTTTTTTGATAAACTCTTTGACAAAATCTTTGACATCAAAAAATACTTGCGGATCAAGAGAGTTTAACTGAATAGTTAATGTTGTTAAGAAATATCCAAGTGGTGCAAAAAATAAAACACCAAGTAAAATACTTGAGAGCAAAGAAGCAAAAAATCTATTTTTTAACCAAGTCTCAAAAAAATGATATACCTCAGAAGTAGAGATTGCCAAAAGAGCCGCTACTGTAATAACCAACAAAAAAGGAGCATATAAAAGATACATCCAATAGAGTGCCAAAACAAATAAAGCCGCAACAAAAAATTGTGATTTCATTCTTTATCTTCTCCATTTGGAATTGGTAAATTTAACACCATATAAGTATTTTGTGTTGCTCTTCTTCCTTTAGCCGTTCTTTCTAAATACCCATTAGCTATCAAATAAGGCTCTATCACATCTTCTATTGTTCCCTCATCTTCACTCAAAGTTGCAGATATAGTGCTAAGCCCTATTGGTTTGCCACGTGAAGTTGCAAGTAAATCTAAAAGTTTAATATCCATTTCATCAAATCCATATGCATTAATCCCAAGTTCATCAAGGGCATATTTTGTTCTTTTGTATTGGATTGTATCTTCATTAGCAACATCTGCAAAATCTCTAACACGCCGTAGTAATCTTAAAGCAATACGTGGAGTTCCTCGACTCCTTTTTGCAATCTCTTTTGCTGCATTATATTCTATCTCTTTACCCAATTTATTTGATGCTTGAGTAATGATGGTTGCTAACTCTTCATCAGAATAAAACTGCATCCGAAAACTCATTCCAAATCTATCACGTAAAGGGTTTGAGAGCATTCCTGCTCGTGTTGTTGCACCAACAAGTGTAAAACGGGGTAAATCTATTTTAACCGTTTGGGCCGCTGGACCACTTCCAATAATGATGTCAATTCGAAAATCTTCCATAGAAGAGTATAAAATCTCCTCTACTGCTGGAGATAAACGATGAATTTCATCAATAAATAAAATATCCCCCTCTTCCAAATTTGTTAAAATAGCCGCTAAATCTCCACTTTTTTCAATCATTGGAGCCGCTGTTACTTTGATATTTGCATTCATCTCATTTGCAATGATGAGTGCAAGAGTCGTTTTTCCAAGTCCCGGAGGTCCAAAAAAAAGCACATGGTCAAGTGCCTCTTGCCTTTTTTTTGATGCTTCAATAAATACAGCAAGATTTTTCTTAATCTGAGTTTGCCCTATATATTCTTGCCAAGCATCTGGACGAAGTTTTGTTTCACTAACTTCTTCATCAACACTAAAAGTTTCTATCTCTACTAATCTCTCCATATACTACTCTTAATATGTATATTTTTCACTTGGAAATGCTCTACTTTTTACTTCTTCTACATATGTATTTACTGCATCTTTTACCAAAGAAGCCCCATCTAAATATTTTTTTACAAATTTTGGAGTAAATGCTTCAAATAATCCCAACATATCAGAAAATACAAGCACCTGACCATCAACACCATTTCCAGCTCCTATCCCAATAACAGGAATAGCAACACTTTTTGCAACTTCTGAAGCAACCTCTGCATTTGTTCCCTCTATCACCAAACAAAATGCCCCAGCCTTTTCTATCGCTTTTGCATCTTTTATGAGTTGTTTTGCTTCTTCTTGTGTTTTTCCTTTGACTTTATAACCACCCTCTCCACGAACAGATTGTGGTAAAAGTCCAATGTGTCCACATACTGCTATTCCATTTGTTGTTAAATGTTGTATGATATCTGCTTTTTCTTTTCCACCTTCTATCTTGATACAATCTGCATCTGTTTCTTGAAATACACGCAAAGCATTTTTTAGTGCTGTTTTTTTATCTATATAGGTTCCAAATGGCATATCACATACAACAAAACTATTTTTTGCTCCATTACATACTGCTTGTGTATGATAAATCATCTGATCCATTGTTGCACTAAGTGTGTCGTTTTTTCCTGCAAAACTCATATTAAGACTATCACCAACTAAAATCATATCCACACTCTCCTCAAATAGTGAAGCAAAGAGTGCATCATATGCAGTTATCATTACAAGTGGTCTTTCATTTTTTGCTTTTTTTATACTACTAATTGTCATTTTCTTTTTCATAATATATGCTCCTTTTTTTATAATTTTAGCCAAAAAGTGTTATAATCCCAAACAAAAGGAGAAGTTCTATATGGGGATACGCAGTGAATTAGAAGCTACTTTTGATTTTGATATTGTCGATGAATTTCTTGACCACTTCTCTTTAATGACTGATAATATGGAAATCATTATACTTGACTTAAGCAATCCTCAAATGTATAAACGAAGTCTTGATGAACTTTTTCGCATATTTCACAACATCAAATCTGCTTCTGGATTTCTAAAAATTACATCTATGCAAAAACTCTCTGCATTTGTTGAAGATGCTCTTGATGTCTTACGAAAAAACAATAAACCTGTCACACAAGAAATCATTGACTGGCTTTTACTTATCAATGATATGTATGTCACGTGGAATAAAGATTTAATAGAAGATCGTCCCCTTAGCAAAATCCCCTTTAAATTACTCAAACTCCCAGACCTTGATTAATCGAGTTTTAACACACGAAAAGATATCATTTTTTACTCTATTTTATTAACTTAGGTACAAACAATATGAAACAATTAGTAGCATTTATAACATCTGGCTATCCAGAAAAATCTTTTAGTATTGACCTTGCTTTAGCACTTGGTCAAAATGGTGTAGATTCACTTGAACTTGGTATCCCTTTTTCTGACCCAGTAGCAGATGGTCCACTCATAGAAAAAGCAAATCATCTCTCTTTAGAAAATGGATTTAAATTTCAACATCTTTTAGAAATATCTAAAGCAATTACACCCCATATCGATACTCTATGGATGGGATATTTTAATAGTTTTTATCAACAAGATATGCAAAAACTTCTCCCACTTGCAAAAGAGATAGGTCTTAGTGGATGTATCATTCCTGATCTTCCCTTTGAAGAGGCACAACTTTATAAAAATCTCTTTCAACAAAACGATATTGCAAATATTAATTTTGTAGCACCAACAGATACACAAGAAAGGATACAAACAATCACAACAGATGCACAAAAATTTATCTATATGGTTGCATATGCTGGAATTACAGGTGCAAAACAAACAGAAGATTTACAACCTTTTTTACAAATGATAAAACAATATACACAAACACCTGTCTATGTTGGATTTGGTGTCAATGCCAAAACAGCAAAAGAAAAAGTAAAAGGAGCAGATGGAGTAATTGTAGGGAGTGCTTTTATGGATATTTTATTAAAAGAGGAACTTTCTTATTCACAAAAAATCAATCAATGCTCAAAACTAGCAAACATCATAAAAGAAGAAATAAATTAATTAATTTTTTTGTGGTAAAATAGTGAAAATTTTAAAAAGAAGGAATATCGTATGGATAATCAAGTAGAAGCAGTAGAAACAGAACTCTCAGTAATGGACAAACTCTCAAAAAAAGTCAATTCAGTTATTGAACAACACAAAGCAATTACAGCAGAAAATGAAAACCTTAAAAATGAGATTGTATCATTAAAAGAAGAGATTGAAACTCTCAAAAATGAAATTGCTCAGAAAAATGAAAAAATCGAAGCTCTTGTTGAAGATAATGAGATGAAAGAGTTAGAACTTGAAGATATTGTAAGTAAAATAGAAAGTATTTTAGGCTAATAACTTATGAGTAAAAAAATAGGTTTACATGTCGGTGGT
>FPHP01000005.1_pt1 | contig 43717 bp, 47 predicted proteins | sample 1057371 | NCBI WGS metagenome assembly FPHP01 (sample SAMEA4473311, study PRJEB15554) | hydrothermal vent metagenome | biome: marine basaltic hydrothermal vent biome; feature: marine hydrothermal vent; material: water | place: Pacific Ocean | collected 2011-06-14/2011-07-23 | depth 1155 m
GAAAGATTTTCCAAAAATGCTTTTGTTCCAGATTTTGCTATGGTACCAAGGTTATTGATAAGGTCTTCTTCATTCATACCAATACCAGTATCTTTAATAGTTAATGTTTTTGCCTCTTTATCAATAACAATATCAATACGTGGTTCAAAAGGGATATTTTTATATTTTTCATCTGTTAAAACAAGCATATTAAGTTTATCAAGTGCATCTGAAGCATTTGAAATAAGTTCACGAACAAAAATTTCTTTATTTGAATATAATGAGTGAATCATTAGTTGTAGTAATTGATTTGCTTCTGTTTGAAAGTTATGTTTTGCCATACATTACTCCTTATAAAATTTATTTTGAAGAATTATAGCATAAAAAAGTTAATGGGAGGGATGAATATCAATATACTTTAGTCAAATAAACTAAAGTATATTAAATAATTTTTCTAACTTAAGTAGTCAAACATACTCATACGACCAAATTTTTGTGCCAACATAAATGCTGTTGCACCTCTTTCATTTGTTATAGATTTATCAGCACCTCTATCTACAAGTAACTTACACAATTCTGGCTTATCATCCATAACTGCTTCCATAAGTGGAGTCCAACCAACACCATCAGTTTTATTGATATCTGCACCTTTTTCTAAAAGATACTCTACCATCTCTCTTTCCCCTCTTCTAATTGCTATATGAAGAAGTGTCCAACCATAATGGTTTTGGATATTGATATCTTCTAACTCATCTACTATCATTTTAAAAAGCTCAAAATCACTCTTATAGACAACTTTTTCTAAAACTTCAAATATATCCTCAAACTCTTCGTTATACGCCTTAATTTTTTCTACAACCTCTGGTGAAAAAGAATCGATTGCTTGCATTATTATCTCCTTTAAAAATATTTTGAAACATTATTATACTATAAAAAACTTTTTACACCACTTCCGTCATATAAATCTCTATATCTAAAAGTGATAAGATTTTCCATTACTGCAAATAAAATAATAAAATTAATAAAACTACTTCCACCATAACTAAACATAGGTAAAGGAACTCCAACAACAGGTGCATATCCAATAGTCATTGATATATTTACCCCCATATAAATAAAAATCATTAATGAAATAGCAACAGTAACCACCTTGACATAATAATCAGTATTTAAAAAACTAAGACTAAATAGATGTAAAATCAATAAAGCATAAATCAAAATAATTCCAAGTGCTCCCAAAAATCCTGTTCTTTCAACTAAAAAAGCAAAAATAAAATCACTTGTCGCAATGGGTAAAAAACGCATTTGTGTTTGTGTGGCATCTTCTTTAGAATTACCACTCCAACCACCCGAACCAATAGCAATAATAGACTGTTGTACGTGATAAGATGGTTCTTTACTTAAAAAATCTTGTATCCTTTCTTTTTGATAATCGTGTAAAACAAATTTATAAGCAAGTGGTGAAGCAACCAAAATCACAAGAAAAACAGAAGCCCAAATTTTCCAATATACACCAATAACAAATAAAATTCCATATCCAATCAAAAATAAAACAATAGCTGTCCCCAAATCTGGCTCTTTGGCAATCAAGATAAAAGGGATTAAAATATAAAGACTCAATTTTGCAAACTGTTTTAATCTATATCCATTAATTGGAGGTGGGTCTCTATTAATAAGATATGCCAACATTAAAATAAGTGCAGGTTTCACAAACTCTGAAGGTTGAATAGTTGCATGGATAAATGGCAATTCTATCCATCTTTGTGCCCCTAATCTTGCATGCCCAAAAAATTCAACCATTAATAATAAAAAAATATTAAACCAATACACAAAAGGGATAAGCCAACTTAATCTTCTTATAGGCAATAAAAAAATAAAAATAGCAAGAATAAAAGCCACAACAACATAAGCACTCTGTTTTTGTGCCAAAGCAGGAATAACCTCCCCTATCAACCAATGAGAACACACCACAAGTGGTATAATTAAAATAATAGATATAAAATCAAATTGTGCTAAAATATGCTTATCAAACTTCCAGAACAAAAAAAACTCCTTATGAAACAAAATTGTATCATAAAGAAAATTACAAGAGGAAAACACTTTTATGCAACAAACACAAGAATATATCTCACAAGAAGTTCAACGTTTAGATATTTTTTTATCTCATCAAACCAATCAAACACGATCACAAATCACTCAACTCATCAAAAATGGCTATGTCCAAATAGCAGGAAAAAAAGTTGCAAAACCAGGATTTAAACTTCAACCAAATCAAAAAATTTTTGTTACATTCCCAACACCAAAACAAGAAAAACCTCAAGCTATTGATTTTGATGTTGAAATTCTTTATGAAGATGATGACCTTTTAGTCATTAACAAACCATCAGGACTTACTGTGCATCCTGCTCCAAGTGTAAAAGAACCAACTTTAGTGGATTGGTTAAAACATAAAGGGATTCGTTTATCAACAATTAGTGGAGAAGAAAGGCATGGAATAGTTCACAGACTTGATAAAGGTACAAGTGGAGCGATGGTTGTTGCTAAAACAAATGAAGCACATCAGTTTTTATCCAATCAACTTCAAGATAAAAGTATGGGAAGATATTATATAGCAATCATTACACCTCCTTTAAAAGATGATATTACTATCATTGAAAAAAATATTGGAAGAAGTGCAAAAAATAGACTAAAAATGGCAATTACTCCAAATGGAAAATACGCAAAAACAATGTTTAAACAACTTGCACTCTCCAAAGACCAACACAATCAACTCATTACTGCAAAACTTTTTACAGGAAGAACTCACCAAATCAGAGTCCATTTAGAAACAATAAATCGTCATATTATTGGAGACCATATCTATGCACTTCCTCCAAAAGAGGAAAAAATTTCAAGAATTCTTTTACATGCATATATCATATATTTTATCCATCCAAAAACAAAGAAAAAAGTATTTTTTAATGCTCAATTTGATAATATAATGAAAAACTATTTACATAATAAGTTTGATATAAAGGATCTCAATGAAATTATGGACACTCATAGGATTATCAACAGCTTCCCTTTTGATGTTTGATGGATGCAACAACCTTACTGTTCCATTACCAGAAAAAAATGTTCCTTTAGATAAGACTCTTCCTACAATTACACTCACAAAACATGGTGTAAAAGCAGATATGAATGCTATTGCTTTAGAGTGGAAACCAATAGATGATAAAAGGGTAAAGGGTGTTTATATCTATAAACATTCCCCTCAAGATAAAGACCAAAATACACATATACTCTACAAAACAATCGATAATCGATTTGCAACACATTTTGTAGATACACAAGTAAAACCTTCAACAAAATATGCATATTCATTTAAAACATTTTCAAAAGATGCAGAATCTGATTCAAGTCCAGTCATTTTTGTAAAATCACTTCATTTACTCCATTCTGTTGTATGGGCTGATACTATCTCTGGATTACCAAAGAGTGTAAAACTTATCTGGAGACCACACACAAACTCTAAAGTAGCATCATATATTATTGAAAGAAAAAAACTCAATGAAGATAATTTTAAAAAAATTGCTGAAGTAAAAAATCGTCTCAGTGCTGAATATATTGACCAAAATTTAGAAGACAATCAAATTTACCAATACCAAATCCGTGTAAAAACATTTGATAATCTTATCTCAACACCAAGTAAGATACTTCAAGCAACAACAAAATCATTACCAAAACCAATTCAAAATATTCAAGCATCACAAAATCTTCCAAAACAAATAAAACTTACATGGGATCCAAATACAGAAGATGATTTTTATCAATACTATGTTTATAGGTCAGAACCAAATAAAGATGACTATAAATTAGTTGCTACACTTTATAATAATCATTTTACTGATAAAATAGATGAAGATGGAAAAACATACTATTATCAAGTAAGAGCCGTTGATAATGATGGTTTAGAAAGTAAATATGAAGATACTGTTGTTGGAACTACACTCCAAAAACCACAATCTGCTACATTAAAAAAACCTCTTTTTACACAAGATACTATCCAACTACAATGGCAAAATGAAGATAAAAGAGTGAAAAACTATATCGTTATTCGTAAAGAAAAAAAGGGATGGTTTGATGAGATTGTAAAAAAATTTAAAAATATTCAAAAAACATCTTTTATCGATACAGATGTAAAATATAACACAACATATAGTTACCAAGTAGTGTCTGTTGATAAATATGGAATCAAATCTCTTCCTTCAAATAAAGTAACAATCACTACTCCAAAACAAAATATCAAAATAAATGAGAAATAATGCCACATTTACATATAGAAGAATTTAAAACTATTGATTTTCCCATAACGACAGATGATAATATAACTTTTCATTTTATGGTTACAAATGTAACTAATAAAAATGAAAATCTTATCGCCGTAAGTGTTGAAGAAGATACATTTTTTTTAGTAACAAAAAAAGAGCAAAATAAAAACCTTCTCAAAACAGATAAACTTACACGACCAGCATCAATATATAATGTTCATAAAGCTTTACTTGCTTATGCACACTATGCAAATATAAAAATACTATCTTCAAATGTTCCTCAATATACAAGAAAAAATATCCATCTCCAAGAGGTAACAGCACTCAAAAAAATCGATTATTTTGCTTCACATTTTCCAACAGATAAAGAGGTTTATATTGAGGTTGGTTTTGGTTCTGGAAGACATATCTTACATCAAGCAGCAAATAATCCAGATATACTTTTTATAGGGATTGAAATTCATAGACCTTCCATTGAACAAGTTCTTAAACAAATAAATATACAAAAATTAGATAATTTACTTCTTTTAGATTATGATGCAAGACTTTTTATGGAGCTTGTTCCTTCAAATATTGTTGGAAAAATTTTTGTTCATTTTCCTGTCCCTTGGGATAAAAAACCTCATAGAAGAGTGATATCAACTTCATTTATTCAAGAAGCTCGTCGTGTTTTAAAAGTAGATGGACGATTAGAACTTAGAACAGATAGTGAAAATTATTATGCTTATTCTTATGAAACATTTATCTCATTTCATAAAACAACTTTGCATATTCATAAAAACAAAGATATTGCTGTGAGTTCAAAATATGAAGATAGATGGAAAAGAATGGAGAAAAATATCTATGATATTATTATGATAAATGAGGAAAATTCTCCAGCATTAACCATAGAGGGGGATTTTCATTTTTCATCTCCAACTCTCTCTTTTGATGAACTAATATCTTTACAAGGTGTAACAAAAAAATTTGAAGATGGATTTGTACATTTTGAGAGAGTCTATACCTCTAATGATAAAATAGTATTTCGTATCTCAATGGGAAGCTTTAATAGACCAGAGCATCTTTATGTTATTTTAGAAAAAGAAAAAACTTACTATTATCCATCTACACCTCTTAAATCAAAAAGTAATTATAAAGCACATCAATATCTCAATAGGATTTTTCATGGATAAAATCATCATTGCAGAAAATTTATCTTTATCATATTCTAATAGTGAAGCAATTATTAATGAAGCAAGTTTTAGTGTAGAATCTGGAAGTTTTGTATTTATTACCGGACCTAGTGGTAGCGGAAAATCAACACTCTTAAAATCTTTATATGGAGCATTAAAACCTGAGAGTGGGAGCTTGATTGTTGGTGGGGTTGAGCTTAAAAATGTTAGTGAAAAAAAACTCAATTTTTTAAGACGCCATATTGGGATTGTTTTTCAAGATTATAAACTTATCAAAGAGTGGACAATTGAAAAAAATATTATGTTACCACTCATCATCAATGGATATGATAAGAATGTTATCCAAAACCAAGTAGATAATCTCCTCCAACACGTAAGACTCAAACACCAAAAAGGAAAATATCCATTAGAACTTAGTGGGGGTGAACAACAAAGAGCCGCAATGGCAAGAGCCCTTTCTCACAACCCTATCCTTATCTTAGCAGATGAACCAACAGGAAATCTTGATGATTATTCCTCTCAACTTATTTGGAATCTACTTGAAGGAGCCAATACTCAGCTCAAAACAACAGTAATTGTCGTAACTCACCATATCCCAGAAACTATGACAATTAATTATAAACATTTTCATTTAGAATATGGAAGGATTCGTGGTGAAAATCAGTAAAAATCACATCTCTCTTATTATAGCACTTGTTAGTATTTTATTTTCTATTCAAGCTTTTATTATTATAGATAGGTCTGTTAATGCTTATAAAAAACTCCTTGCATCTAATTATTCTATCATTGTTGTAAGTAATGATACCATCACCAATGATAAAATGCTTCATATCAATAAACTTCTTTTAAAAAGCATTGAATTATCTCCTGATGATGTTATCTCAAGAATAGATACAAAAATGAGTAAAAAAAATATTAATTTACTAAAACTTACTCTCCCAAAATTTTATAAATTAAAACTAAAAAGATATCCAACTCCACAAGAGATTAAACAACTCACTCAAGACCTTTTAAAATATCCATCTATTACAAAAGTGGAGGATTTTTCTTATAGTGTCGATACAACATATAAACTCTTACTTCTTTTTAAAGATATTATTAGTGTATTTGCTGTTTCTGTTTTTATTGTTACTTCTTTACTTATTTTTAAAGAATTAAGAATTTGGCAATTTAGACATAGTGAAAGAATGAATATTATGCGACTTTTTGGAGCCCCTTTATGGATGCGTTCTGCTGTTTTATTTCGATTAGCTATTGTTGATGCTATTATTGCAAGTGGTATTACTTTTTTCTTATTTATCTATATTTCAACCAATGATTGGCTTATCAATCAATTTAATTCTATTGGAATTCGTGTTGTAATTTTTAATCCATTAGATGATTTTTTACTATTTTTAGGTATCGCTATCATTTTATCAACATTGTTAGCATTCCTTATCATTACAGGACATAAAGAGGAAGTATGATCCGTTTTATTTTTTTTATTTTATTATTGACACCACTTTTTGCACAAGAAGAAAATGATATTGATCAAAAAATTCACAAAGTGAGTAAAAAACTCACCCAATTTTCACAAACATATTCCAATCTCAATAATAAAATGGCAAAAACTGCAAAAGCTATCATTCAACAAAAAATATTACTACAAGAACAAAGAGAAAAATTATCTATTTTAAAACAATTACTCAAACTCAAAGAAAAAAGTTTTCTAAAACATAATAAAGAACTACAAAAATTATCACAACAACAGCAAAAACTCCAAAAAGCACAAAATAAATTAGAAGAACAACTTGTTTTTCTTATTGCAAAAAGTGTTACATTATCAATGATACTTGACCAAAAACACTCTGCTGATGAAACATCACTTATAGAATCTCAAGTACTCAAAACAATGCTAAAACAATCTAAACAAAAGATTAATAATCTAAGTGATGAATTTAGTCTTAATAACCAAAAAATAACTTCTCTTTATAAAAGAGTTACCAATATACAAAAATCTATCTCTACCATAGAATCTAAAAAGAAACAACTTCTAAAAATAAAACAAGATATCCAACAAAATCTTCGCCAATTAAAACAAAAAAAACAAACCTATAAAAAAGCATTAGAAGATCTTTTACACCAACAAGATTCTATTAAAAAAACATTAGCTGGACTCCATATCATCAAAATAGACAAACTCAAAAAAGAAAGAGAAAGAAAAGCAAGAGAAGCTGCATATAAAAGAGAAAGACTCTCTAATAATGCAAATTTACCAAAAGTAAAACATTTAGGTTCAAGTTATCAAGCCATAAAAACTATAAGATACAGAGGTCCAAAAACAATAGCACCTTTAAAAAATTACACTATTACAAAACGATATGGAACTTATACAGACCCAATTTATGGTATCAAAATATTTAACGAATCCATCTCTTTAAAACCAAAATATCCACAAGCAAGAGTTCGAACTGTATTTGATGGTAAAGTTATTTATGCTGATAAAACTGCTGTTTTAAACAATATGGTGATTATTGAACACAGACACGGTTTACATACTATTTATGCAAATCTTTCTCAAATTGCACCAACAATTAAAAAAGGTTTTAAAATAAGAAAAGGATATACCATAGGTCGAGTTAAAGATGAACTCATTTTTGAAGTGACTCAAAAATCTCACCATATCAATCCAACAAGATTATTTCAATAATTTTATAAAGAGTTGAAGATATTTACGATATAATTCTCGTAAATATCACTCCAAAATAGAGAAGAATATGAAATTTATACAAACACGTGGAATCGACACAACAAAACCTGAAAAAGTAACATTTTCAGAAGCTATACTCAGTCCAATAGCGTCATTTGGTGGTCTTTATGTACCTGAAACATTACCACAATTAGGTGAAGAATTTTTTCAAAAACATATCAATTCTTCTTATAAAGAACTTGCATTTGATATCTTGAAAAAATTTGAAATTGATATCGAAGATTCAATTATTGAAGAAGCACTCAATCTTTACGATAAATTTGATGACCCATCAAATCCAGTCCCACTTGTAAAAGTAAAAGAAAATCTTTATGTAAGTGAACTCTATCATGGTCCAACACGTGCATTTAAAGATATGGCTCTCCAACCTTTTGGGGCTGTTTTATCTGCTATTGCTAAAAAAAGAGATGAAAATTATCTTATTTTAGCAGCTACAAGTGGTGATACAGGTCCAGCGGCACTTGAAACATTTAAAAACCGTGAAAATGTAAAAGTAGCTTGTTTATATCCAAATGGTGGAACAAGTGATGTGCAACGTTTGCAAATGGTTACTGAAGATGCACAAAATCTAAAAGTTATTGGGATTAATGGGGTATTTGATGATGCACAAAATGCATTAAAAAGACTTCTTGCTTCAAAAGAGTTCAATGATGCACTTCAAGAAAAAAATATCTCCCTCTCAGCGGCAAACTCTGTAAATTTTGGGCGTATCATTTTTCAAATTATCTATCACATTTACTCTTATTTAGAACTTATCCGTCTTCAAGATATTACAATGGGAGAAAAAGTGTATCTTAATGTTCCAAGTGGAAACTTTGGTAATGCTCTTGGTGGATACTATGCATGGAAGATGGGTTTACCTGTGAAAAAAATTATCATCTCTTCAAATCAAAACAATATCCTCACAAGACTTATCAATGAAGGAAAATATGACTTAAATCATTCAGAAGTGGTCAATACAACTTCTCCTGCAATGGATATTTTAAAATCTTCTAATGTGGAGAGAGTTCTTTTTGATCTTTTTGGAGCACAAAGAACAAAAGAGTTGATGATGGATTTAGAAACAAAACAAAGTTATGAACTCACAAAAGAGGAACTCTCACTTTTACAACAATCTTTTAGTGCTGATTGGTGTAGTGATGAAGAGGGAAAACATTATATAAAAGATACTTTTGAAAATTATGGTTATCTTATGGACCCGCACACTGCAACATGTTTTAAATCTCACGAAACTTGCACAGATGCACAAATAAAATCTATCATCTATTCAACAGCAGAATGGACAAAATTCTCACCTGTTATTGCAAATGCTCTTACTGGTGAAAAAGACACACGTGACCTTGATGCCCTCCAATCTATCTCAAAAACAGCATCTTTAGAAATTCCACCAATGATTCAAGAACTTTTCCAAAAAGAGATTGTTCAAAAAACTATTATAGATAAAGATGATATCGAAAAAGAGATTTTAAAATTTATCTAAATAATTTTTAATACACAAAAGTAATCTTTTGTGTATTACACCTCTACAAAGGAATTTCATTATGGAATTAATCAAAAAAATATTTTCAATCCTCACAGCCCCTATTCGCTTTATCCAAAATAATTTTAAAGCGATGGTGTTTTTACTCATTGTTGTCCTTATCTTCGCTCCAAAAGATACTCAAAATTTCCAACAAAATAATTTAGAAAAAATCTCCCTTATAGGACCAATTCTCAATCCAACAGAAGTTTTAAAAAAGATTGATGATGTAACAAAAAATCCTCATATAAAAGGTGTATTATTTGTTGTTGATTCTCCGGGTGGTAGAGTTGCTCCATCTGTTGAAATTGCATATGCAATCAAACGACTCACTCAGAAAAAACCAGTTGTTGTTTATGCACAAGGAACCATAGCAAGTGGAAGCTACTATGCAAGTATTTGGGCAAATAAAATCATAGCAAATCCCGGTTCTATGGTTGGGAGTATAGGTGTCATTATGGAAGGAGCAAATATTAGTGGCTTAATGGATAAAATAGGTATCCAAACACAAATTGTTCAAGCTGGAAAATATAAAACCGTAGGGACTCCAACAAGAAAATGGAAAAGCTATGAAAAAGCAGAACTATTTACAGCAAAGCAAGCAAAAAATGTTGGATTGATTGATGAAGTTGGTGTAATGTATGATGCAAAATCAGCCCTCATTCAACTTGCAAACGTAAAAAAACCTATTTGGAACAAAGAGGATAAATTTGATAAACTTTTCAAAAAACTCTCTGCCCAAAGTGCTACAACACTCTATACTTATTTTCCATCTCTTTCTTTAAAGTAGATGGATAACTTTTTTTCTATTTTCAAAAATTCTTTGTACTCTATCTTGCCATAGAGTGCCAAGTTCTTTTTTTTCATCATCTGAAGCTTTTTCTTGTAATACTTTTTGCATTAATACTTGTTGTGATGGATTAGCTGGGATAGAAGATGGATTATAAATTAACTCCACAGATTGATTTGTGTCAATACGTGTAAAACGAACACTTGAATGAATTTGAGTATGAAAAAACATCAAAGAGTGTCTAACAAATTTATTTCCTAATCCTTTAAAACCACTTTGACTTGTTGCTCCTGTAATATGTGAAATAACATTTCCAATAACACCAGCAACACCTTCTGTCATTTCCTCTTTAAATTCAACTTTAATATCCCCTCGAATAGCTCTTTGGTCTGGATATAATTTTTGTAATGCTTCTAAGGTTAGAAGGTATGCTCCCATCACTGTTGGACAACTATGCCCTGCTGATTTTACTACATCTAAGTATGTAAATTCATACTCTCCATTTTCAATAGCCCCTAAAACATCTGCAAGTGGGTCCTTAACTTTTATAGATGGAATATCATCATAAAAACTTGGATAATTCATAATATAGTTCTCCTTTGAATCACTTTTCCTTTGACAATCATCGTATCATCCATTAACTCAAACTCATCATCTTTTTGTAGTTGTGATAAAGAGATTATTTGATTTTCTTTTGTTAATTGCACAAATCCTTTTTTTTGTTTTTGTTTTGGATGATTTGCTTCAAAAATCTTATAAAGATTCTCAAGTTGTGAATGTGCATTATGTAATTTAAATGACATATTTTGATGAAAACTCTCTTTTAATTGTTGTATCATATCTTTATGTGCAATAAACTTAGCTTCTATGGAATGTTGTTGCATTACTGTATAAAGGTGATTGATTTGTTGTTTTTTTTCCATAAAAACTTGCTCTATCATTTGATCATACTGATTATAAATTGTATCGATATATTGTAAAAGCTCATTTGTATCAGGAAGTATCATCTCCATTGCTGCACTTGGAGTTGGTGCTCTTAAATCAGCACAAAAATCACTCAAACAAAAGTCTATCTCATGCCCAACAGCAGATACAATAGGAGTTGTAGCAGAAAAAATAGCATCTGCTACAATCTCTTCATTAAAAGCCCACAAATCTTCAACACTGCCACCACCTCGGCCAATAACAATAATATCATAACCAATCTTATCAGCTTTTTTTATTGCATTTGCAATAGATTGTGATGCCATCTCCCCTTGCACTAAAACATCATAAATATCTATTTCAATATTTCTATATCTATTATTTGCCACACGCAACATATCTTGCAGTGCGGCTCCAGTTGCAGAGGTTATGAGTGCAATCTTAGAAGGAAATTTAGGAAGCATTTTTTTTATTTCAGGAGCAAAATACCCTTTTGCTTCTAATTTTGATTTAAGTTGTTCATAAGCTAAAGCCAAAGCACCCTTTCCAGATGGTTCAATGGAAAAACAATTAAGCTGATAACTTCCACGAGGTTTATACAAAGTAATTGCTCCATCTACAATAACTTTCATCCCCTCTTGAAGTTGAAATTTTAATTTTGAAGCATTTCCTCGAAACATCACACAACTCAAAGTTGAACCACTATCTTTTAAAGTAAAATAGATATGTCCAGAATTATGAAAAGTGATGCGAGAAAGTTCCCCTTCTACTAAAACTTTATAAAAGCTCTCCTCCAGAAGCCCTTTTATTTGTTCATTTAAAGCAGAAACACTCAGTGGAAGCATTATTATTTTTTACGTGCAATGATAAGTGTAGAGATATCCATCGAAAAACTTTGTGTATAAAGTATCTCAAATCCCGCATCTTCTAATTCTTTTTGCATATTGGCAACTGTTGAAAACTCTTCAATAGAATTTGGTAAATATTCATATGCTTCTAAATTTTTTGAGATAAATCCACCAATCTTTGGTAAAATTTTATTCATATAAAAGTCTCTAATTTTTCCAAGTAAAGAGGGATTTTCATTTTTCATAAATTCTAAAATGACAACAAGCCCATCTTTTTTTAGTACTCGATAAAACTCATCAAGTGCCTCTTTTCTCTCAACAACATTACGTATTCCATATGTAATACTTAAAAAATCTGCACTTTCATCTTTGAGTGGTATCTCTGTTGCTTTTGCTATATGATATGTAAAATGTGGATATTTTTTCTTTGCAACATCAACCATCCCAACAGAAGGGTCAACACCAATAAATTCTTTAATATCTTTTTTAGCTTTTTTTGCACGAAGTTCCCAATACCCAAGCATATCACCTGTACCACAAGCAACATCTACTATCTTATCAATAGAATCTTTTCCATAAAATTTATATGCCAAGTCACAAGCTTTTCGCCTCCAACTCTTATCCACACCCATACTCATTACACGATTGGCTGTATCATATGTTGGTGCTATATCATCAAACATCGATACAATTTTTTCTTGTTTTTGATTATCTTGCATCTTTTTACTCCCTTTTCATCCAAAGAATTAAATCCTCTTTTGTCTCTCTTGTATGTAAAATTGTAAATTTTTCATCAATACCTTCAAACCCTTTTAGCCCACCAAATGTCGGTGCTAAATAACACAAATACATATCCACAATATCTTTTGAGAGTTCAAACATTTTTGCACTCCCTTCTATCATAATATTATGATAATTTTGACAAATTGAAAAATCATCTGCTATGAAAACTTTTCTATTTGGTACTTGAAAAAGTGGAATTGTTGTATCAAACTCTTTTTGTCTTGAAACAATTAAAACATCAGGTGCTTTTCCATTTACTAATCTTGCATCAAGTGTTGGTCTATCTAAACGAACCGTATTGCCACCAATCACCAACAAATCACAAACATCTCTCATCTGATGGACATTTACTCTTGAATCTTTTGAACTAATCACCCCACCATCTGTTGTTCCACTTAATCTTTGAGCCCATTTAAAAAATACAAATCTTGAAGTTTGAAACTTTTTAAAAGGCTCTAATAAAACATCACATTGCTCTTTTAAAACATTCTCTATAACTTCTATTCCAACTTTTTGCATCATCTCATTTCCACACGATGCTTCTTTATGAAAATCGCGTGAACCAACATAAACTTTTTTTACTTTTAAAGTAGATAATAAAGAAGCACAAGATGGTGTTTTACCAATATGAGCACACGGCTCTAAAGTTGTATAAACAAAAATATTGTGAAAAATATTATTATGATTTTTTATCAAATAACTATGTATTTCAAAAGAAGACTGTAATTGAAGTATCTCATCATTATTTGTGAGTTTAAAATAAGCATCTCGCAAAGCTAAAACTTCAGCATGAGGCTCTCCAGCTTTTTGATGTGCATTGACTGCTAAAATTTCACCTTTTTCACCCACTACACAACATCCAACAGCTGGATTTGGATAAGTCAATCCCTGATATTTCCAGGCCTCAGCAATTGCAAGACCCATATAAAAAGATTTATCTATTACCATTCAAAGTATGTTTTTGCTTTTTTAACACTATAAAAATCAACTTCCTTTATCCCATCTTGTGTTTGGATAAACAAAGTATCACCCTCTACTCTCTCAAGTGTTCCATCAATTTTTTCTTTTTCTATCGTTTGAATTTTTACTTTCTCACCAATAGATTTTTTAAAATGGTCTAATGTTGTTAATTTTCTTTCAATTCCCGGAGACCCAACCTCAAGTCGATACTCTCCAGATACAGGTGGAGTTACATCTAAAAGTGGAGAAATAAGATGAGTAAGTTCAACACACTGATCAAGAGAGATTCCCTTTTTTTTTGGATCTTCAACCTCTTTTGCAATTACATTTACACGATAAATTGTTTCATCATTTTCATTTACTATTGCAGTATCATAAAGCTCTAATCCTAATGATTCTACAATAGCATTAATATCATTTTCAAGACTCATCATTATCCTTTGCAATTTGTTTAAATAACTCTTCTATTTTTTGTACTTGTCCAATGTGATGATCAAATTCAAAACTGAGTTTTGGACAACGATACCATCCTTGATCTTTTAAACAATATGTTTCTACAATAGGACGAGCTTTCTTTAAAAGTTTTAAATATTCTTGTTGTTCTTTTAAAGAATATCCATTTGGATCGATAAATACCTTTGCATCACTCTTCCCACGTGAAACTTTTACCTCTGTTACAGCTAACTGATGAAGCCGTGTATCATTCATAGAACCAAGTGCTTCAGGAATCAATTCTTCTAAAATTGATTCCGTTCTTTTTAATTTTATCTGTGCTTCTGTCATAGAGAAACTTTTTGCTCCACTCTTTTAAATGTTTCAATCACATCGCCAACTTGAACATCATCATATCCTTTGATGCCAACACCACACTCATAACCATTACCAACTTCTTCTACATCATCTTTAAATCTTCTTAATGATGTAAGTTCCCCTTCATAGATAACAACACCCTCACGAATAACACGAACAAGTCCACCACGAATCAGTTTTCCATCAACAACAACACAACCAGCAATCATACCTTTTGGTGTTTTAAACACATCTTTTACATCTGCTTGACCTGTATTTTCTTCATTGTATTTTGGTGCCATCATTCCAGTTAACATACCAGCAACATCATCACGAAGCTGATAAATAACAGAATAATTTCTAATCTCAACACCCTTTTGTTTTGCTAAAGCTTTTACTGCACCTGTTGGACGGATATTAAATCCAAGAATGATACAATTATCACTTGCACTTGCAAGTTCAACATCATTTTCTGTAATTCCACCAACACCAGCAGAGATAACATTAACTTTTACCTCTTCATTTCTTAATGAATTAAGTAATGATTGTAATGCCTCAAGTGTTCCGTGAACATCTGTTTTTAGAACAATTTTAAGAGTTTTTAATTTCCCTTCAGCAATCATAGAAGTCATATCTTCTAAAGTTGATTTTGTTGAGAGTGAAAGCTCTTTATGACGATCATATTCACGACGTTTCAGTGCAAGTTCTCTTGCTTCTCTTTCATTTGCAACAGCTCTCATAATCTCACCTGAAGATGGAACACTATCCAATCCAGCGACTTGAGCTGTATGACTTGGCAATAACTCTTTTAGGCGTTTTCCATTCTCATCTGTAAGTGACCTTACACGACCATAAGCACTTCCACATACAACATAATCACCAACTCTTAAAGTACCATTTTGAACAATCACTGTTGCAACTGGACCACGACCTTTTTCCAAAGATGACTCTATCACAACTGCTTTTGCTTTTGCTTTTTTATTTGCTTTTAATTCTAACACATCTGCTGTAATTAAAATATTCTCCAAAAGCTCATCTATTCCCATTCCAGTTTTTGCAGAAACTGGTACAAACTCTACATCTCCACCCCAATCAACTGGTGTCATACCAAGTTCAGCCATCTGACCTTTTACAACATCTGGTTGTGCTGTTTCTTTATCCATTTTATTGAGTGCTACAATCACTGGAACACCAGATTCTTTTGCAAGTTTTACAACCTCTTCTGTTTGTGGTTTTACACCATCATCAGCAGCAACAACAATGATAATAATATCAGTTACATCAGTCCCACGTTGACGCATTTGTGAAAATGCTGCATGACCCGGAGTATCAATAAATGTAATTGCTTTACCGTGTTGTTCAACTGTATAAGCCCCAATATGTTGTGTGATTCCACCTGCTTCACTCTCTGTTACTTTTGCTTGGCGTATTGCATCAAGTAAAGATGTTTTTCCATGGTCAACATGCCCCATAACAGTAATAATAGGTGCTCTTTCTGTTGCATCTGGATCATTTTCAACTTCTTCATCTTTTTGAGTAAATTCATCTTTTGGATCGATAATATTTACTTTTATTCCAAATTCTTCAGATAAAATTTCTATTTCATCGTGTCCCAAAAAGTCATTTTTTGTCATCATAAGCCCAAATTCAAATAAGACCTTAATAACCTCTGCCATTGGACGATTGATTTTTTCTGCAAACTCATATACACGAATATCTTCTGGAATTTCAACTTCTGTTACAACAACATCAGTTTGTTTCTCTTTTGTATATTTTTTCTTTTTCTCTTTACGAACTTTTTTTCCACGTGGAGCTTGTTTTTTATTTGCATTTCTACCAATTGGTTTTGGTTGTTTTGGTTGTTTTTTTTGCTGTTCTACTGGAATAACTTTTTCTTCAGTTGCATTTAAATCTAAAAGAGTTACCTGATCATCTATATCCATAGAAAGTTCAGCAAGATTATCACCAAAAATATCAAGTTTTTCACCTTGTTCTTGTTTTTTTGCAACAGAAATAGCTTGTTTATTTTTTTTCTTTGCTGCTATTTCTTCTAAAACTTCTGCACTTATTTTTCCATAAGAAGAAACTGCTCTAGGCTTTTGTACCTCTTGAACTACCTCTTTTGCTTTTTTCTTTTTAACAATTTTTAAACCTGTTTTTTTCAGTTTTGGAGCACTACTTTGAACAATTTTTAATGTTGTTTTTGGCTGTTCTTTTTTGATACTTTTTGTTTCTACTTTTTTCTCTTTTGATGCACTATCTTTTTCTTCTTGCTCTTTCTTTTCTTGTGAAACTGTTTTTTCTTGCTTTTCTTGAACTTCTTCTACTTTTGTTTCTTTTGCTTCATTTCCTTGAGATTTCTTCTCCTTTGGAGCATCATCTTTTTTAGAAACTTTTTTTATAGAAGGTTTTTTCTCTTTTGGAGTTGTTGTAGCATCACCATTCATAATATAATGAGCCAACTCCTCTGCTTGTTGCATAGTAACTACATTTTGAGCAGATTTCACTTCAAGCCCCATACTCTTTGCTTTTTCTAACACATCTTTTGAAGCTATTCCTAACTCTTTTGCAATCTCGTGTATTCTAACTTTTTCTGCCATCAGCGATGATCTCCTTTAACTTGTTCATTAATTTATCTTTATCTCCACTTCTGCATTGACGCATTAGTGCTTTTGCAACTCTTTTCTCCTGAGAGAGACAATCATTACATAAATAAAAACTTCTACCACTTTTTTGAAATTTGTTTATCGACCCTTCAATGCATTGAAGCCGTAAGAGTTCATTTTGTGCCATTCGTTCTCGACAACTTACACACATTCTTGTCGGTAGATACTTTCTTTGTGCTATTATACCCAAAAGTTTTAATATTTAATAGAGATTACTTCTCTATTATCACTCCACTATTATCAAAATCCAAAATTTTCACTGTAAAATCGGGAAATTTTTGGCGAAATTTGTTTGCAATCATTGCACTATCATCATCATAAACCATCGAAAAAAATGTAGAACCACTTCCTGAGAGTGTACTCATAAGAGCACCACTTTCATAAGCAATCTTTTGCACACTAAAAAGCTCTGGTAAAAGTTTCATTCTTGCTTTTTGATGAAATCTATCTTGTGTTGCAAGTCGCAACATCTCCCAATCTTCATTAAAAAAAGCACCAACAGTTAAAGCTGCATGCGATAAGTTATATACAGCATTTTCTTTTGAATATGACTTTGGAAGCAAAGTTCTTGCTTTTGATGTATTCATCTGTTTATTTGGAATAACAACAACTGCTTTTAGATAATTTGGAAGATGTTTTCTTTGAAAAAAAACTTTATTTTTTTCTATACTTGCAACATTAAATCCACCCATCACTGCTGGAGTAATGTTATCTGGATGCGATTCATAAGAAAGAGCATGATTTAAAATTCTTTTTGGAGAAACTTTAATCCCAGCTGCTTCATAAGCACTTGCAATCGCACTCACAATCACAGCAGATGAACTTCCAAGCCCTCTTGAAATTGGTATTTGATTATAAAATGTAAAACGAAAATTTTGTCTTTTTTTTGTTAAACGAGCAAAATGTTCATTAAAAATACTAATAAAAAGATTATTTCCTTTTAATCTTGGATTATTTTCACCTTCACCTTTTATAGAAACACTAAAGAATCTTGAATGTTTAAATTCAACTTTATTTCTTAAATCTACTGCCAAACCTAAAGAATCAAATCCCGGTCCTAAATTTGCACTCGTTGCTGGTACACTCACTATCAAATCAATTCCTATCCAACTGCACCTATACTATATAAAGGGGTTGTATTTGAACTAAACTCATCATAAGAAAGTATTTGAGGAAGAGTAAACTCACCCTCTTCAATATTTTCTAATTTTTGAGTTACTATTTCTGAAGCAATTTTAACAAAATATAGCTTTCCAATTGCTTTTATTGGCTTATTATTGTTCATTTTAAATCCATCTGTTGCCATAAGTGGTATTTTTTTTAAAATACTTAGTGATTGTAAAAAAATATATGCTACTTTTATCGCCATAAAACTCCCCGGTCCATTAACATACAAAAGTCGCTCTATCTCATATTTTTGAAATAATTCTTTATAAATAACAGGTAGAATTTCTGAACTTTTTTCTTGACTTGTTATAGTTTGTATTAGTTTTTTATCTTCATATATACCTATCAAGATAGGAGAACTCAAAGCTATTAAAAATACATCTACTTTTTTTTTAGGCATAAGCTTTTTCCAATTCCATTGTTTTCTTTCCTACTAACTCAATGACTTCATAATTTTCACTATCTTTTAAAAGTTCAAGTGTCAATTTATGATTTAAGTCATGACTTCCAGCAAAAGCTTCATAATTTCCCATAAAATTCATCCCAATTAAAGACATATCTCCAATAGCATCTAAAATTTTATGACGAACAAATTCATCTTTAAAACGTAATCCTTCTGGATTAAGCACTTTTTTTTCATCTAAAACAATCGCATTTTCCAATGAACCACCAAGAGCTAAACCTTTTGAGCGAAGATATTGTATCTCATACAAAAAACCAAATGTTCTTGCACGTGAAATCTCTTGCTTATAACTCTCTTTGGTAAATTTTAAAACATACTCTTGTTTATTAATAACAGGATGAGGAAATTTAATTGTAAAACCATATTGTAAATCAGATGCAGGGGAGAGTTTTACATACTTATCACCCTCTTTTACCTCAACCTCTTTTTTAATTTTCATAATTTTTTTAGGAACATCTAATTCTTGAATCCCTGCTTCATCAAGCAACATACAAAAACTTGCACTACTTCCATCCATCACAGGAACTTCATCTGCATCAACAATAATTCTTAAATTATCAATCCCATATGCATAAACAGCTGATAAAAGATGTTCTATTGTTGAGATAACATGGCCATTTTTCCCTATCACTGTTGCCATCTTTGTATCTACAACATTTTCAGGTTTTAAAGGGATTGATGTATCAACATCACTTCTATAAAAAACTATCCCACTATTTGCTGGGAGTGGTTCTAATCTCAATTTTACAGGAGAGCCTTTATGAAGCCCTATTCCAACTAATTCTGCAGGATTTTTAATTGTTGTTTGATACATCTTTCCCTCTTTTACACGTTATGATTCACTTCGTTTAATAATCTTTTTTGCTTTTTTAATAATATTTGTAATATTTGTCTTAATCCATTTTCTATCCATCCACTCTTGTGGACGAACTTCTATCCCTTGAACTAACACACCAAAATGGAGATGATCTCCCATTGCATACCCTGTTTTTCCAGTATGTGCTATGAGTTGATTTGGTCGTATATGATCTCCTACATTAACAGCAATACTTGAACAATGTCCATACAATGTATAAAGTCCTAAACCATGATAAATAATAGGCATATTTCCATACAACCCATTATAATCTGCAAAAACTACTGTACCACTATTTTGTGGTTTTATTTTTGCCATAGAATAACTTGCCATATCCAAACCAACATGATAAGCTTCACTAATAAATGAACCATCATAATAATATTTTCTATGATCCCCAAAGTAAGCAACAACTTTTGCATTTCTTAATGGATACATTCTATTAATTCTAAAATCACTTACCATCTCATCTGGTACTTTTGAAGTAACTGTATGGATAAGCTTTTCATTCTCAGCTCTGACATCTTCATTGATAATTTTAAATCGTTTTAAAGGATTTGTTACCCCTTGTGTTTGGATAAAATCTTCTGCTAATTGTGCAATTTTTCCTTTTAAAAATTTATCTGTTAAAGTAATTTTAGAAGTTCTATAATATTTTTCTTTTAAATAAAGTGGGATATATGTCCTTGCACTATTTCCTGCTTTATCTTTTGCTATAACAGTTGCTCTAAAATCACTCTCTGGTACTGGCCAAGCAAGTAACGAGATATAATACCCCTCTTTATAAAAAGGAACAACTTTAAAATCTTTTCCAAAAGAGGTATGGATATAAAGATTTTTCATATTATTATCTTCTGCCTTAAAAATAACAACAGCAGAACCACCTCTTGAAATTTTATATGAATTAGCAACAATACTTACTTGTGGTCTTTTTCTATCTATAATAAGTTTATACTCTCTTTTTACACTATTTCCGTGAAAAAAGTTCCACTTACTTCCATCTGTTGCTTCAACAATGATAGAAATGACTTTATCTTTTAAAACATAAGCACTACGAGGTGGTTGAATTTCTAATGATACTTTTTTTTCTGGAGTAATAAACTTTTCAGAATTTAAAGAACTTATCCCACCACTTGTTTTAAGTGAAACACGATAAGAAACAATCCCACTTGTATCATTCATCTTTAATAAAAGAGGTTTTTTTAAATTCCAATACCCATTTGTTTCTAAATCAATAGTTGGTGGTGTTCGCTCAAACATACTTGATGAATTTACAAATAAAACACCACCAATAGCAACAGCAAAAAAACCCATAATTCCCAAAGGTGCTTTACTTTTTCTTCTCAATTTCAATCCCTTTTTCTATTTTTTTTATTTGATTATTATCTTCATCTACCAATACTATTGTTTTTACATAAGGAAGAGTAAAAGCTTCTTTTATAATCTCTTTTGCATCTTCACTTGTTGCACCACTTCGTTCTAAATCTGTTTTTAAAAGGATAAATTTAGCAACTGTTGCTTCTTTTTGTAAAATCATATTTTGCAATAATATTGATTTTAAACGCAAAAAAGCAAGTGAATGATATCGCATCAAAAAATCATATGCTTTTTGGTACTCTGCTCCATAGTTTATTAATTTTTCTACTGAAGCAAAAACTATACCACTTACCCTCTCATTTGAAAAACCATCTGTTTCATCTATTAATCCAGCACAAAGTGATATTGCCATCTTTTTATTGATAGATACCCCTATTGTATCAAAGAAAAGAAACAATTCTAAGGAAAAAAAACAAAAATCAATTCGAAAATCTGCCGAAGGAGTATCTGTTTGTTTGATTTTGTCAAACCAAGGTAAAAAAGAATACCTATATCCAAGTTCCTCTTTACAAACAAAAGAAACCTTTTTGTGCCTTGTTAAAATATATGTATATAGTGCATCTGCACCACAAATAAATTCTTTTGATGTTACAATTTCTATATGATTTGCTTTTTCTATATTTTGTAAAAGATGTTCCATTTTTATCTCCCCTTATTATTCATTTTATGCACATATGCTAACACCTCAGCCACAGCACCAAACAATTCCTCTGGGATAGCTTGTTCTACTTCTACTTGAGCATATAAACTTCTTGCTAAAGGTGGATTTTGCACAATATGCACATCAGCTTCACGTGCTATTTTTTTTATTTGTTCTGCAATATGGTCTGTCCCTTTTGCTACAACAATAGGAGCATATGAACCCTCTTCATATTTTAAAGCAACTGCATAATGGGTAGGGTTTGTAATAACAACATCTGCATTTGGAACTTCACTCATCATTCTTTTACGGGAAGCTTCCATCTGAATTTGGCGGATTTTTGCTTTTATCATCGGATCCCCTTCCATATTTTTAATCTCATCTTTAATCTCTTGCTTTGACATTTTTAATCCATCAAAATATTGTTTTCTCACAATAATAACATCAATAATAGCAAAAATAAAAATAACCAAAAGCATCACAAAAGCTATAATAATCATCTTATCTCTAAGCCACATCAACTGGTCATGAAGATGAAATAAAGCAACAGTTGGTAATTCTTGAATAAAAAAATAAAAAAATAAAAAACCAACTCCAAGTGTTGTAAAGGATTTGAGTGTAATTTTAATTGATTCTATTAATTTTTTTATTGAAAAAAGATTTTTTATCCCTTTAATTGGGTCTATTTTTTTTAAATCTGGAATAATTGCTTTTGTAGTAAATAAAAAACCAAATTGAGCAACTCCTGCAATAATTCCAGCAACTGCAACAGCAAGAGCAAGGGGAATGACAATTAAAACAAATTCTCTCATTGTTACAAGAGCAATATCAATAGCAAAAAGTTTATCAATAGGCGTTCCTGCCAAAGAGAAATAGTATTGAAAAAGTAAAATCATATGACGAGAGATAAAGGGAAATAACATAAGTAAAGTAAGAATGGCTACAAAGAGAGTAATCACCCCAGATGCATCTTGAGATTTTGGGACATTTCCCTCCTTTCTGGCATCTTCAATCTTCTTTTCGGTGGGTTCTTCTGTTTTTTCAGCATCATCTGCCATAAAAAATCACCCTCTAACTTATTGCATCAAGTTGCATATTTTTATAATTTGATAAAAGTTGTTCTATCTTTACAATATCAAAAGAATCAACTGCTTTTAACATTTCAGATGAATATTCTTCTAACATATCACAATCAAACTCCATAGCAATTTCATTGAGTGTTAATGCCATTGTTTTTATATCAGACATATTGTTATTATGTACTACTTTTTCATAAAAAGGATCTAAATCTCTTAACCGATTTTTTAATTTTTCAAAATCTACATCTTTTTTTCTTTTACTTTTCTTTTGTTTAAAATTAATTTTTTCTTTATGTGGTAAATATTTTAAAAATTCCATATAAAGTGTATTTTTTAAAATTGGTTTAATGATATATCCATCAAAAAGGTCAATATTATTATCTTTTATAGAAGAAACAATGGCAATTATAGGGATATCAGAGAGATTTTTAAGATATTTTACAATCTCTAAACCATCTTCATAAGATATCTTAATATCCATCAGTATCAAATCAATATGCTCTGCTTGAAATTTATCAATACACTCTAAAGCATTACTTGCTGTAACAATTTCTATATTTGTATCTTCAAAATATCTTGAAATTAAAATTCGATTATCAAATGAATCATCAACCACTAAAACTCTTGCTCTTTTAAATTCAATATCACTAATATCTTGATTTATAATATCATCTTTTACTTCTACTTGATTTGGCAATATTTTTACATCAAATAAATCAACAAAAAAAGTAGTCCCAACCCCTTCTTCACTTTGTAATGATATCTTTCCATTCATCATTTGAGTCAATCTTTTTGAGATAGAAAGCCCTAATCCTGTTCCACCATATTTTCTTGTATCTTGCCCATCAACTTGCTCAAATTGCTCAAAAATTTGTTCAAATTGATGCTTTGGAATCCCTATGCCACTATCTTCTATCTTAATCTCCAAATCCAAAGTATCTTTTGTCATATCTCTATGTAATACTTCCACAGTAAAATTAATATATCCATTTTCTGTAAATTTAATAGCATTCCCAATAAGATTTACTATAATTTGTCGCAATCTCACTGCATCAAGATAGAGATTTTGCGGAACATTTTTTTCTACTTTTACATTTAGTTCTAAATTTTTTCGTTGAACATCTACTATAAACATAGAGCGAATCTCATCTACAAGATGATAAATGTTTGTTGGTTTTTTTTCTATATTGAGTTTCCCAGCTTCAATTTTTGAAAGGTCTAAAATATCATTGATAAGCACTAAAAGTGTGTTGCTTGCACTTTGAATAGTTTTGACATATGACCTTAATTTTTCATCTTCTATACTTTCATTTAAAAGTTCAGAAAAACCTATAATTGCATTAATTGGTGTTCGTATTTCATGAGACATATTTGCTAAAAATTCAGATTTTGATTGATTTGCTTTTTCTGCAAGTTTCTTTGCCTCTTCATATTTTTCTTTCAAAATCAAAAGCTCTAATTGTTGTCTATCACTTTGTCTAATAATTCTATTTAATCTTTGCTCTTTTTTTTCTAATTGAGTTTCTAACTCTTTAATTTGTTGATGACATTTTTGATTTTTTGATTGCATATTATTACTCTTTTTTATAAATTTGATATTGCTATAAATTCATCAAGATGTTCTTGAAATATTTTTACCAAATAAGGGTCAAATTGTTTTCCACTTCGCTCTATAATATATTTTGCTGCTTCTTCTGCACTCCAAGCATCTTTATACACTCTCTTATGTGTAAGTGCATCAAACACATCTGCCAAAGCAACTATGCGACCATAGATATGGATATCTTCACCCTTTAACCCTTTTGGATAACCTGAACCATCATATTTTTCATGATGTTGACTTGCAATAATATCTGCTGCATAAATAATCTTTCTCTCTGGATATTTAAAATACTTATGAGGAATTGTTGTATGTGTTTTTATAATTTCAAATTCTTCTTGTGTCAATTTCCCTTTTTTATGTAATATTTCAGGAGGTATTGCAATTTTTCCAATATCGTGCATCGGACTTGCGTGATAAATCACAGTAACATCTTCATCAGATAAAGCCTCATGATACTGTGCTAAAAGGCGTGAATAATCAGCAACACGACGAATATGTTGCCCTGTTTCATCTGAAATAGATTCAATAAGTTCTGTCAGTACAAAAATCATCTCTTTTTGAGTTTGTTCTAATTCACTCAACATACGATTTTCTTCAAAACGTAATTTCATTTTTAAATGGAGATTATTTTGTTTTAAAATCTGTTTTGCACGATAAAGTTCTAAATGTGTTTTAACACGTGAAAGTAGTTCAACAGAATGAAAAGGTTTTGAAATATAATCAACTCCTCCAACTTCAAATCCTTTACTCACCGAATCAATATCTGCCTTTGCAGTTAAAAAAATCACAGGAATATCTTGTAAAAGCGGGTCACTTTTCATAATTTTACACACTTCAAAACCATTAAGACCCGGCATCATAATATCAAGCAACACCAAATCAAAATTATTATTTTGTAAAATATCAAGTGCAGTTTTTCCATTTTTAGCAAAAGAAAAACTATAATTTTCCTCTTGTAAAATACTCATCACTACCTGAATATTTTCCACAATATCATCAACAATCAAAATATTATAAGTATTATTCATCATATACCTTTTTCTAAAGAAAAACTCCATTTTTTATATAAAAAATTATAGGATAAGTAGTTACAATTATCGTATAAAAACTATTAAATATTATTGAGAGTTTATAATTTTTTTGTAAATAAAATGGTGATAATCCAACCATCATCCCATAAAAAGTACCAACATATAAAAAACTATATAATAAATACCCTATGTAATGATAATCTTTTTGTAGCATACAAAATGGACAATGATGTGTTGGAAGTTCATAAATGTATGTCCCAAAAAAGATAATTAAACTAATAATTGATGCAAAAATAAATAAAAAATTTAAAAAAGCAAAAAGATATCTATTTTGAAAAAAATAGGTCATAAGCATCAAAAAATAAACCCCATAAAAAAATGCCAATAAAAGAGGTAATGGAATAGTAAAAAGATTTGATATATACGATGTTGCACTACTTGAAAAAAGTGTCCCACAACAGCTCACCATTTTATTAACATCAATCCCACTAAACATCAGATACTCAACCACTGTCTCTATCATCAAAAGAAAAAAAGCAAAAATAAAAAGAAATGATTTTTGTTTTGTAAAAGGTAAATTTTCATATTTAATATCGATAAAATGAAGATACAACCAATATGCAAAAATATAAAGATTAAATATTTTAAGCATCAAAAGGTACATTCCATATTTTGTTGCATTTACCACTCCAGCAGCACACATCGCTCCTGTTAAAAGATGAGATATATCATCAAGAGTAAAAATAAAAAATAAAAACAAAGGAAGCTTTATCATAAAAATATATTTAATAATTGTTGCATTAAGATAGCTTTGTTTTTCAAGTTGATATTGTTGTTTTGTTGTTGCTTCTATATCCCAAAAAAGGTATATTTTTACACTTAAAATAAAAGCAATGATTGCAAAAAAAGCAATGATTGCATTGAGTATCATAAGTGTTAAAACTTCAGGTTGCAATATCATAACACTATCTCACCATCACGCATCACAATCTCATCATCTACAAAATCCAAATCAAAAAAAAGTGGGTCGTGTGTTGCTACAATGATAGTTTTATCATCTTGTTTCATCTCTTTTAAAATATTGATAAAATCAAGTGAGAGTTTTTTATCTAAATTTGCCGTAGGTTCATCTGCAATGATAATTTTTGGATTATTTACATTTGCCCTTGCAATAGCCACGCGTTGCTGTTCTCCACCTGAGAGATTTTTCACTATCATATCTTGTTTATGGATAATTTGAAATTGCTCCATCACTTTTTGTAATTTTTCTTCTACAATTTTTTTATCAAGATTGAGTGGCACTAAAGGCAAAAGGATATTTTCTTTAACACTTAAAGAAGGAATAAGATTATATTTTTGAAAGACTATCCCAATATTATTTCGACGATACATAGACGCAAAATCATCAGGGAGTTTTGATATTTTTTTTCCATCTACTACCACTTCTCCACTTGTTGGCTTATGAAGTGCAGAAATTAAAGAAAGGATGGTGCTTTTTCCACTTCCACTACTCCCTCGAAGCACAACAAGTTTTCCTTTTTCTATCTTTAGATTGATATTTTTTAAAGCAACTACTTGATTGTTTTTTCCAAGTGTATAAATTTTATTGATATTTTTTAATTCTATCATCGCATCACCTCATCAGCATCTTGTGTTGCTATTTTCCACGATGGAATAATAGTTGCCCCAATATAAATTGGCACACTCAAAAAAAAGACAAGTGCCAATGTTTGAAAATCAAACACAAACGGAAGAGAAAATGAAGTTTTTAATTCTGAATACCCTTCAAATACCTTACGAAGCAATGGTGCTTGAAAAATATACACAAAAGCAAATGCCCCTATCACACCAATACTATAAGCAAAAAATGAGATGATAAAGCCTTCATAAAATTTCTCTTTTAAAACATCATCTACACTCCATCCTATTGCTTTTAATATCCCTATCTCTTTTTTCTCTTCACTTGATATTCCACTTAATTTATCATAAATAATAATAAAAAATGTAAATAAACTCACAACAAAAAGGGCTAAAAACACACCCCCTTTATAATCAAAAATATTTTGATAACTCACTTTTATATCATTACGTGTTATCACTCTTGTATCTGGATAGAGTTGTTTTATCTTCAAACGAATTGTATCTACCTCTTTTGGATTTGCTACAAAAACAACAATATCTGTTGCTTTATTTTGTGGAATATGAAAAATATCTCTAAAATTATCTTCACTCATTACAATCACATCATTAGACTCTAACTCAGTATCTCCATCAAATACTCCAGCAATTTTTACTTTTTTTAGTGTCCCATCTGTTTTAATAAAATTAAAATAATCTTTATAATAATTCTTTTGTAAAACTTTTAAAACACCCTTTCCCACAATCATTGCATCTTTATCAAAAAGTTGATCTTCATATTTTTGTGATATTTTTTGAAGAGAATGCTTATAATTTTTTTCAAACTCTTTTATCCCAACAATACTAAAATTAACACCAGCATTTGCAAAAAAGTAATACCCCCACACTCTACTTGTCGCATCACTTACCCCATCAATTTCTAATATTTTATTGACCATATCAACATCTAAATCATACTCTTTTCCAGCTTTTATTTTTTGCACAATAATTTGAGGTAAAGTATCAAGTGTCGTCTGAAGTTCATATTTTAAAGAAGAGGTAATAAAAAAGGTACTTGAGAGTAAAAAAACTAAAAAAGTTAAAACAATAAAAATAAAAATATTTTTTGCTTTTGCACGTAAAAGGGAATTGATGGCATATTCTATAAGATAAACATTGATTTTTTTCATTTTTTTACTTTATGTGAGAATAAGAGATGGCATATGTTGAAAACATATATTCTCTTAAAATTGGATCATCTTTATAAATTGAAAAAATTGTACTAAGTGACCGCCTTCTTATATAGGTTGCTTCTGTGGAGATTGCCAAATCAGGCAATCCACATAGATGTGTAAAAATCTTTTTTTTCTTTTGTGCAATATGGGAAGTTTTTTTTGTTGTATAAATATACCCTATCTCACTCCCAAATAAAACTACTATACCAACAAAAAAAAGAAAAAGATACTTACTTTTTTGATTCATTTTGCAAGTTGCAATGCTTTTTGATACGCTTTTTCAATCGCACTCATACAACCATACCGCACACCATTTTCTTCTAAAGCCCCATATCCAGCAGCTGTTGTACCACCTGGACTCATCACTTTATCTTTTAATAATGCTGGATTTTCATCTTGAATTAATGTACCAAATCCATCAAAAAGTCCACGCATAATGTGCATTGCATCCTCACGCTTTAAGCCTTCTCTTACAGCACCATCTGCAAGTGCTTCAGCAACAAGTGCCAAATATGCAGGACCACTTCCAGCTAAAGCAGTAGCAATATCTATCTCTTTTTCACTTCCAAGCCATCTTGTTTGCCCAATAGCATAAAAAAGTTTTTGTGCTTCTTCTTTGTAAGCTTCATCACCTGTTAAAGTTGTCATCGATTTTTGCACACTTGCGGCTAAATTTGGCATCGCTCGTACAACACTTTTTGTCTTGATATGTGTTTGTATTGCATCAATCGTTGTTCCTGCTAAAACAGAAAAAACAACATTAGCCTCTCCAACAAACTGCTCCCCAACACTCTTAATATTTGCAGGTTTAACACACAATAAAAGGTTTTTATTTGAAATATCAAAATGTTCAAGTAGATGTTTTTGAATTTTAATACCTAATTTTTTTTCAAACAACTCTAACTTTGTAAAATCTCTCCCAACAACCTCTATTTCATACTGCTTTTTTAAACCTTGTGCAATGCTTAAAGCCATATTGCCATTGCCTATAAAAGTAATTTTCATATCAATCCCTTAATCTTTTTTCAAAAGCGTTAAAATATTTGGTGTATCTGAAGATTCACGCAGTTGTTTTGTAAAATCGTGTAAAAATCGCTTCAATGCTTGTTCACACATTTTTTGTGCTTGTGCTTCATACTCTTTTGGAATATAATGATTTTTAATTGCTCTTTGACTCTCTATTTTTGCTACTTCTTGTGCTTTTAAATAGATATCTTTTATAAAAGGCTCAATATCTAAAGCCTGAAGCGAATCAAAAAACTCCACAACACTTCGCCCAACAATACTATGGGCATTACGTGCGGCATCTTCTCTAAAATTGATATTTTCGTCAATAATAATTTTCAAATCATCAATAACAAAAAGATTAATTTTCTCCCCTTTAGAGTACACAATATCACGTGGCATTGCCAAATCAAACCAATACCGCTCAAAATCACACGGTTGTATAATTGCATCAGTAATAATTGGCTCACTTGCTGATGTTGCAGTAAAAAGGATTTCAAACTCATTTATCGCTTTTGCAAGTTGCTCAAATGGTAAAAAATTTGCTCCTGTTTTTTGTGCTAAATCTTTTGCTTTATGCAAAGTTCTATTCATAATAAATACATCAGCACCTGCAGAAATGAGATGTTTTGCTGTGATTTCAGACATCTCACCTACACCAATGATTAAGGCTTTTTTTCCTTCTAAATTTTGTAAAATCGATTTGAGTTTAGAAACTGCCACACTTGCCATTGAAACAGGTTTTGAAGAGATTTCTGTATAGTTTCTTACTTTTGCTGCACATGCAAAAGCCTTTTTCATCGCATAAGCTATCTTTTGCCCACAATAGCGATTATCATAAGCAAATCGAAAAGCATCTTTGAGTTGTCCAACAATTTGTGTTTCTCCAACAACCATCGAATCAAGTGATGAAGCAACACTAAAAAGATGATGAATTGCACTACTCTCATCAAAAATATCAGCCAAACCTTCTAATTCATCTTTATTAATTTGAGTACGATTGCTTAAATGCTCAAAAATATGTTTTGTTGCTTCAACAGTATCACTACAACTACAAACAATCTCCATCCTATTACATGTAGAGATAATCATACTTTCGTGAATTGCTTCATTTGTATTTAATTTTTGTAAACAACTCTGAAGTTCTTCATCATTAGAAAATGATAACTTTTCACGTATCTCTAAAGTTGAATTTTTGTGAGAAAAACTAATAACTAAATACTGCATCAATAACTTCTTTTCATCATAGTATCTAAAATATTTATAAGCTCACTCTCTCCAGCTACTGCTTCTTTTGCTTCATCTGAGAGTTTTTGAGCTAATTGAAACGACTCTTCAATTGTATGATATTTTTGCATCATATCTTGTATCCATTGACTCTCTTTTGTTGAGAGTTTTTTTCCGTGTAATGCAACAAGCTTTTGTTTTTCATTTTCATCTAATTTATGATAAAGATAGATATATGGAAGTGTCGTTTTCCCCTCTACAAAATCATTCATCGCTGGTTTTCCAAGTGTCTTTTCATCTGAAGTAATATCTAAAATATCATCAATAATCTGAAAAGCCAAACCAAGATTTTTTCCATAAATGCCATATGCCTTAACATCTTTTTGTGCTAAATAAGCAGATGCCATTGCTGTTGCTTCTATGAGTGTTGCTGTTTTTAAATACAACATCTCAAGATATTTTTTATCATCATCATTAAATGATTTTGCAAGGTTTACATCTTGCATCTCTCCAATGCTTAGAGTTGTAACAGAAGAAGCAACTATTTTTGCAACCTCTTTATCAAACTCTACAAGCTCACTAAAAGCTTTTGAATACAAAACATCTCCAAGCATTAAAGCTATCTTGCTTCCATTTGTTGCATTAACAGAAGCAACCCCTCTTCTTGTCATCGCATCATCTATAATATCATCATGCAATAAACTTGCTGCGTGAATTAATTCAATAATTGCCGCTAATGTTGGAGCTTTTTGTACTTCTGGTGCTATTTTTAAAACAAGTTTTGCCCGTAATCTTTTTCCACCTTTTAATTTTTGAAAAAGGTGTTCTACCTCATCATAATTACATTCATGAATTAATCTTGCAATCTCACTCTCTACTCTTTGCATCTTCTCTTCTTTAATTCTTATTTTTTAAATATTTCAACCCTATTTGTCCCCTATCATCAGACAAATAGAGTTGAAATATTGCTTTGTTATTTTTAAATGCTTGAAATTTTACAAGCAAATAAGGAACATTATAAAAAATATCCCCCATTGGCATTAATTTTACTAAAAAACTTCTATTGGCATTTTGCATATATAAAACATTTTGTGCTACTATCTTATCATAAGAGCGAAGCACCACCAATCCATCATTTACAAAAAGTGTCCATCTCATTTGAAACAACTTTTTATGATTATCATAAAAGATAACCATTTTAAAAAGTTGGTCTTTTTTTAAAGATACTTCACGTAACTTTTGTAATGAACTTGCAAAAATGTCTATATGTGCAAGGTAAATATATATCAAAATATATAAAAAATAGTTTATTTTCATAAAACTATCGTGTTATTTGTGTCCCAACACCCTCAGATGTGAATAATTCCAACAAAATAGAATGCTCTATTCTTCCATCAATAATGTGTGCTTTTAAAACACCCCCATCAAGTGCTTCTAAACAAGCATCAACTTTTGGAACCATTCCACCATGAATTGTCCCATCTTCTTTGAGATTTTGTATCTCATCTTCTGTTAAATCACTCAATAACTCTTTTTCTTTATTTAAAACACCGGCTGTATCTGTTAGAAAAATAATTTTTTTTGCCCCTATTGCTTTTGCAACTTGTGATGCACATAAATCAGCATTAATATTAAATCCGGGATGTCCCATCTCTGCACCTGCGGCAATTGGTGCAATAACAGGGATAAAATCTTCTTGTAAAAGGTTTAAAATCACTTCTGGTTTTACATTAGTGATATTTCCTGTCAATCCCCATTTTGCAAAATCTTTTGCTTTTGCAGTGATAAAATGAGCATCTTTTCCACTCACACCTATTGCTTTTGCACCATGAGAATTTAAAAGAGAGACTATCTCTTTATTGATTTCACCACTTAAAATCATCTCTACTATACGCATCACCTCTTTAGAAGTAACTCTTTGCCCCTCAATAAACTTTGTCTCAATGTGTAAAGCATCTAACATTTCAGTAATTTTTTTCCCACCACCATGAACAATTACAGGACGAATCCCAACAAGATACATCAGTAAAATATCTTCTGCAAATTTCTCTTTTAATTGTGGTGATGTTTGTGCAGAACCGCCATATTTAATAACAACAATCTCATTACTAAACTCTCTAATAAAAGGGAGTGCCTCAAGGAGTGTTTTTACTGTTTCAATCTTCTTTTGCAATATAATTTCCTATTTGTTGTAATATTTTTTCATCCACTTCTATATCTAAATCCAATAAAGCAAGTGGTAAATCAAAAGATTTTATTTTGACATAATCTTTAAATGTTACAAGCAAAGCATCTGCATTATCTTTTTGTAAGATGGCTTCTAATTCATCTTTTGTAAAAGTATGATGATCTTCAAAATAGTTTTTACTCACTACTTTTGGAAGATATTTATCTAATCTATTTGGCCTTGCTATTGCTGTGACAAGTGACATTTTATCATATTTGTCTTTAACATTTACTACTCTTGTAAAATCTTTTTCCTCTTGTACTACTAATGCCTTTTTCTCTTTATAAAGGCGTTCTCGAAAAGGTCCTGAAGGGAAACAATATCTATTTGGAGTCATAACATCGATGAGAATATCTAATTTTTTTATAAAATGTTTAGAATATCCATCATCTAAAAAAATAACTTTTACCCCCATCTCTTTTGCTTTTTGAATCGCTTTTTTTCTATCTTCACTCACAATCACTACACTCTGTGGTAATTTGAGTGCATAAATCATCGCTTCATCTCCGCTTGTTGCAACATCACATAAAATTTTTTCTTTATCTTTGACTACAACAAGCCCTTTTGAAGCTCGTCCATATCCACGTAAAATAATTGCTACATCTTGATACTTTGAAGCCAAAGCTGTAACAAGGGGAGTCTTCCCACTTCCTCCAACACTCAAATTCCCCACACTAATAATTTTTACTCCAAAATCCTCTACTTTTGTCATTTTAAATCGTACATACATAATAAAACAATATAAAAAACTCAAAGGAAGAAGTAAAAAAGAGAGGAGTTTTTGAATAAAGGTAGGATGATAAAAATACTCCTCTATCCAAAAAACAATATTTTTTTTCATACGCGAGTCAATGCTACTTTTTTTATTTTATCACAAATAAGTTTTACATCTTTTTCTTCTAAACTTGGATAAATTGGTAAAGATAACATCTGTTGATACATTTTTAAAGCAACAGGAAAATCATTAATTCTTAAATTATATTTTGTTTTATAATATTGCAATAGATGAAGTGGTATATAGTGTAAAGCAGTATCTACCCCAACTTTTTTTAACTCCATTGCAAATGAATCACGATTTTTATCAACTTTAATGATATATAAAAGATAAGGATGCTCATCACTTATAGGATTACTCAACTCTATATGTTCTACACCCTCAAGGTATTTATCATAAAGTTTTGCAATTTTTTTATATTTTTGTAAATTCTCATCTTGCTTTAATAATTGTGCTCGTAAATATGCCGCATCCAACTCACCCATTGAATAATCATTACCAATATCTACAACATCATAAATATACTCTAAACTCCCTTCATGATGAGTCATACCATGTTCACTTAAGAGTCTTGCTCTATGAATAATATCTGCATCATTTGTCACCAACATTCCACCATTACAGATATTTTTTTTCATATGAGGTGAAAAATCAAAACACACAATTCCATCAGTAAAAGAACCTATCTTTTGCCCCTTAAAAGTACATCCAAAACTATCCCCAGCATCTTCTACTATTCTTACATCATATCTTTGTCCAAGTTCGTATAATCTTTTTAAATCTACTGTCTGTCCACCAATATGTGTCACAATGACTGCTTTTAATTTTTTTGAACTATTTTCTTTGAGGTACTTTTCTAAAAGATTTAAATCTATATTGTATGTTTGTTCATCAATATCTATAAAAATAGGCTCTGCATCAAAATGTCGTACTACTTCTGGAACATTTGGATGGGCATTTACAGAACAAATTATCTTATCTCCCCTTTTAATTTCTAAAGCAAGCATCGCAAGATGGAGTGCTGATGTTCCATGAGAAGTTGCAAGAGCATATTTTACTCCAATATATGAACTAAACTCTTTTTCAAATTTTTTTACTTGTGTAAGATTATCTCCATCTAATACATCACTTACATTAGAATGTGCCTCTAATGTACTGATAAATTGATTAAAATGATATTGCATATCCCTTCCCTTCTTTATAAAGTTATATCTCTTGGATAATTAAAATCGTGATTAATGGTCCTTGATGTTAATTTTGCAATCACAGGCATCTTTCTTTTAAACTGATTTCTATAAATCCTTTTTATAATCATATCCAACATCGCTTTATCAACACCTTTTGCTATAATCTCCTCTTTTTGGAGTCTTTCTTCTACATAGAGTTGCATCGCAAAATCAAGTTGTGCATAGCTATATCCAAGCTCTTCTTCATCACTTTGTCCATCCCATAAATCTGCTGATGGTGGCTTGTTGATAATACTTGGAGTAACTTTTAAATATCTTGCTAATTCAAACACTTCACTTTTATATAAATCCCCTATTGGATTAATAGCACTTGCTAAATCTCCATAAAGTGTTCCATATCCAAGCATCAATTCACTTTTATTGCTAGTTCCTAAAACCAAAGCATTTTCACGTGCTGAGATATCAAATAAAGTTGCCATTCTCATTCTTGAAGAGAAATTTCCTTTACGTAAATTATCCATTGTAGGGTTATTTTTTTCATAAGCACGTAAAAGTGGTTCTATCGATACTGTTTCATTTCTTATTTGAAAATCCCTACACAGTGCATCTGCATCATCTAATGAACTTTGTGATGAATAGTGTGAAGGCATCTTCACACACAACAAATCATCACCAAAAACTCTCTGTGCCAAAACAGCCACAACTGCCGAATCAAGTCCACCACTTAACCCTACAACAACTTTTTTTATCCCCGTTTTTTTTACTTCATCTTCTAAAAAGTATTGTAAATACTCTGTTATTTGTGCATATTTTTTCATAATTTAACCTCACAAAATTATAGCAAAAATTAGATGAATTTTATTTATAAAAAATTAAATTCTTTTTAGATACAATACCGTCTAAGCTTTATACTTTTAAAGTTAATTTATATACCTATCAGGAGGCCTTATGGCTTTAGATTCGGCTAAGAAACAAGAGATTGTTGCAAAATATGGTCGCAATGAAAACGACACTGGTTCAAGTGAAGTTCAAATTGCTCTTTTAACTGCGAGAATTGCAGAACTAACAGAACACTTAAAAGTGTTTAAAAAAGATCATTCATCAAGACTTGGTTTATTAAAACTTGTTGGTAAACGTCGTCGTCTTATGAGATACTTCAAAAGAACAAATAAAGATGCATATCTTAAACTTGTTCAAGATTTAGGTATCCGTGATAATATCTAATTAGAGCAACACTCTTATTCTTTTTAAGAGGCTTTTTTAAGCCTCTTTCCTTTTTTTCCCAAATTTCTCCATAAAAATCTCTTTTCTTAAATATTCTATTGTATAATATAAAAATTATATTTTGAAGGTATTTGATGTTACTTTATCAACCACAAGATGGATACTGTTACAACAGTGATTCTCTTTTTTTGTACGATTTTATCAACCATTTTCATCCAAAAGGAGATGTTTTAGATGTGGGTGCTGGATGTGGTGTACTTGGATTATTAATCGCAAGAGATAATCCAAAAATACATCTTGATGCCGTAGAAAAACAAGATATCTTTATCCATTATGCTTCAACAAATGCCCGTGTCAATAAAATCAATTACACACTCCATCACATGGATTTTTTAGACTTACCAATAGAAAAAAAATATGACTTTATCATCTCAAATCCCCCTTTTTATCCAGATAAAATGCAAAAAACAAACAATGAGATAATCTCCACCGCAAGATATAACAACAACCTACCACTCCAAAGTTTTTTTAAAAAAGTAAGTCAGCTTTTAAAACCACAAGCTCACTTTATCTTTTGTTATGACCCAACACAACTTGGGATGGTATGTAATGCATTAGAAAAAGCAAAATTAAAAATAGTTGATTTACAATTTGTCCATCCAAAAGTGGAAAAAAAAGCTTCACTTGTTATGATTCATACAAGAAACGGCTCAAAATCAATGATGAATATCTGGCCACCATTTATCGCTTTTGAAGGGGATAACCCTTCAAAAAAAGCACAAGAAATTTATAAAAAAAGTTCAACACAGAGTATAAAATGTCACATATAATAAAAAAAGAAGGATATAAATATCGTTTTGATGCATCAGCGTGTGCATCATGTCAAGGAAAATGTTGCACAGGAGAGAGTGGATATATCTATGTCACAAAAGCAGAGATTCAAAAAATTGCACAACTCTTAGAGATGGAACTTCAAGAGTTTGCAATGAAGTATCTCTTTAAAAAAGGGTACAAATACTCCCTCAAAGAAGTACGGTATGAAGATTCGTATGATTGTATCTTTTATGATAGAAAAAGTAATGGATGTCGCATCTATGAAGCTCGTCCAACACAGTGTAAAACATTCCCTTTTTGGGATTATTATAAATCACGCATAGATGAACTCAAAGAAGAATGTCCGGGAATTATTGATGATTAGAATAATATTTGTTTTTATTTTTTTACTTCTTTTAAGTGGATGTGCTTCAAAACATCTTCATCCAAAACACCAAAAAAAAATCGCTCTTGTAGAGGAAAACTATACAATCCTTGTTGCATTAGAAGCTGAAAAAAGTCACCAATACCAATTTGCTTATAAAGCTTTTATGAAACTCTATAAAAAAACAAAAAATAAAGAATATCTCCATAAAGCATTACAAGACCAATTTTTCCTTAAAAACTACCAACAAACATTAGATATTATTGCAGACTTACCAAAAAAAGAGCAACAAGACCCTTTTATTGTTCAATTAAAAGCTTTTGCACTTTTTCATCTCAAACAATACAACAAATCTCTTATGTATCTCAACCAACTCTACAAACAAAACTATGACAATAAAATCATTGCAAAAATTGCAACTATCCTTTATTTTTATCTTGATAAAAAAGAAGAAGCCATAAAAAGGCTCCAAGCACATGCCCAACTCAATGGATGTTCTGAAGAGATATGTTTAAAACTGGTATATTTTTATGCAAAAGCAAACAATATCGATGCCCTTTTACACACTTACCTCAAATTTTATAATCTTAAAAAAGATAAAGTAGTAGCACAAAAAATTATCCAAATCTATCTTTACCAGCAAAAATATCCACAACTCATAGAATTTTTGGAAAAATCACATGCAAATGACAAACTACTTCTTTCTCTTTATATCACAAAAAAAGATTATAAAAAAGCATCCAAACTTGCTCACACACTCTATCTTCAAACAGGAGATATCTCCTATCTTGGACAAAATGCTATCTTTGAATACGAAAGCTCACCTCACAAAGAGGATAAAAAAACACTTCAAAAAGTGATAACAAAACTCCAAGATGTTATCAAACAACAACCAAATACCCTCTATCTTAATTATCTTGGATATCTTCTTATAGACCATAATCTTGATATCACCAAAGGAATACAATATGTCAAAGATGCACTCAAACAAGAACCAAATTCTTTTTATTATCTGGATTCTTTGGCATGGGGGTATTATAAAGAAGGAAAATGTAATGATGCTAAAATAATTATGGATAAAGTGATACAACTCAAAGGAACAAACAATAAAGAGGTCCAAAAACATATCAAACAAATTAATCAATGTATAGGAGAATAAAAAATGATTTTAGATGATATTATCAAAAAAACAAAAGAGGATGTCGCAAAGCGAGAAAAAGAGTTTTCATTAGATTGGCTTGGAAGGTCATTAGCATATAATGCAAGAGTACCACGTGATGTATTTCCCTATCTTCAATCAACCAAAGAAGACCCATATAGAATTATTGCAGAAGTAAAAAAAGCTTCCCCATCAAAAGGGGTAATTCGTGAAGATTTTGACCCTTTAACTATTGCTCAAAGTTATGAAAGAGGTGGTGCAAGTGCTATTTCTATCCTTACAGAGCCACATTTTTTTCAAGGTTCTTTAGATTATCTTGGATGGATTCGACGCTATGTTGGCATCCCACTTTTAAGAAAAGATTTTATTATCTCAAAATACCAAGTACTTGAAGCTCTTGTGCATGGAGCAGATTTTATTTTGCTCATTGCAGCAGCACTAAGTAAATCAGAACTCAAAGACCTTTTAGCATATACAAGACATTTAGGGATGGAAGCACTTGTAGAAGTACACGATAAAACAGACCTCATCAAAGCAATCTATGCTGGTGCTGATATCATAGGAATCAACCATAGAAACTTACAAACTTTTGAGATGGATATGAATTTATGTTATGACCTTATCCCTATGATACCAAATGGAAAAATCATCGTTGCAGAAAGTGGTATCTATGAACATTCCCAACTCCAAGACCTCAGCAAAGCTGGAGTTGATGCCTTTTTAGTTGGAGAATCTCTTATGCGTCAAGAAAATGAAGAAGAAGCTCTTAAAAAACTAAAATTTGGTTAAGAGCTTTTGGAGCTTTTTTTGCTCCATTTTTATAAGTGGTGGAGTGTAGTTTGGATAAGTGAGTGCTTGGATTGTTTTGGTTGTAAGAGATTTTGCAAGGGGTTTTTCTTCTTGATGAAATGCTTTTGGATATAAAATCGATAAAGCAAGATAGTTATCCAATGTACGAAGCATCACTTGTGAGCTATAAGCTCCCCCTTCTTTGATATAAAGTGGCAATAGTTGTAATGCTTCAGACATCACTTTTCCCATTTTGTTTAGTTCTTTTTCTTTTTCATAAATAACTGCTTCTTGTTGCAATGTTTTTATTAAAAATTCTAATCTTGTTTTTTCATCATATGCAAAGTCACTTACATTGCCTTTCATATCTTTGAGTATTTTTACCCTTTTTGCAAGGTAGGATTGTTGTTTTTTTCTATCAGTTTCACAAGAAACCAAAAAACCATATGCAAGTAATTCAAGCCTTTTTGGCTCAAAATCTATTAAACGGTATCTATTTTTTGGTAAATGCTCTAAAGATGGTGTGAGTTGTAAGAGTTTTTGGAATTGTTTAGTTGCTTGTTTGCATTTATGCAATTTTTTTAAACTATATCCATACCCAAGAAGTGCTTTTGCACGATTGATTCCTTGTAAATTTTTGATAACTTTTTGATATAAAAAAGATGCTTGTTCATACTCTTGTGCATAGAGATTATAAAAAGCATCTTGTTGCATAAATGCTATAACATCTCTGTGTGCTTTTTGTGCAAGTTTATATGCTTTATCCCCTTCTTCTTTTGCTTGTTTATAATGGTTATAATAAAAAAGTGCCCTTGCAAAATGCCATCGAAAAGATGCTTCTGATTGTATGTTTAAAAATGGTAAAGTACTTCTTTGTGCAAAAAAATGTGTCGATAAAGCATAATTTCCTACACTAAAATGCAACATTCCAAGATTTTCTAACACAGCACTTTGTATTCGTTGATTATCATATGCTAAATCAAGTGCTAACATATACTGATAATGAGCTTTTTTATAGAGTGTAACATCATACTCCCCATTATCTTTATGGCTTAACTCTAACAAACGATGATACACATACCCAAGTAAAAGATTTTTCATCGCTGGAGTCAGCCCCATTGCTTGCATATGTTGTAAAATTGTTTTTGCTTTTTCTAAATTTTCTTTTGTTTCTTTTTCTTTTATGAGCAAAATCAAAGCTTTTGCAAACTCACTATTTTCTTTTAAAATATGACCCTTTTGTAAAAGAGTTAATGATTTTTTTACTTGTTGTTTGAGCTTTGTATCATACACATATCCTATCGTTACAAAATTATAAATCGCTTCTAAATCATTAATTTGTCGAATTTCACTATAAAAAGTATTTAAAGCACTTTGATAATTTTTATCATTGAACATTCCATACGCTTTTTTTGTGGTGATGATGGAGTATTGTTGTGCTATATCATAAAACCCAATCTCTTTTATATGTGCCACAATAAGCCAATGCCGTGAAAAAAGCTCCATATATTTATACTTGTTGAAAAAGAAAAATAGCACGAATATGTGCGATACGACTCTCCAAAGGGTCTTTGATGGTTTTTAAATATTTTGCACTCTTTTTAAAAGCTTTATGTTTTTCTTTTGCTTCTAATAAATCAATAATATTTATCTCATTTTGCACAATAGATTGATGAAATTGCATCTTTTTTAAAATCTTTAAAAGCTCTTTTTTTCGCTCTTTTGGATTTGGCTTTATACGTGATACCTCATCTAACATAGCAAAGGTATAATAAAGTTGTGCTTCTTTGGTCAATGCTTTATTTTGACTTGCTAAAAAGAGTTGTTGTAAATATACCTTTGGTAAAAAAAGTTTTTTCTCAAGTTGCATTGCCAAATAATATCCAAGAGGGGGTAATTTTTTTCCAACTATTTGACGAAGTTCTTTTAAAGCTTTTTTATCTCTATGAAAAAAACTATCTATCCATGCATAAAACAACTCCCCATCTGCTGACATTTTTATTTTTTGTGATTCTTTTTTTACTGCTAATGCAAATGCAACACTTTTTATTTTTTGTGGTTCTTGCACAATTTGTGATTGGATATCTAATAAAATAGCTACATTATGATAAAAATCTGCTAAGTATTGTTGATGATTTTGATGATAGAGTGTTTGTAACTCTTTGACAAAGAATTTTGATGCACTAAGTTCTCCTATCTCAAGGTGATTACTCAACTCCCTTTCTAAAAAAGATATTTTAGATTTCTCATAATTTTTTGGAAAAAGATATGCTAAAGTATTTAATAACAACAACTTATCTTCATAATTTGTACTCATATCATGTGCTTTTTTTAACTCTTTTTCTTGCCACGTAGTTGGGACTCTTCCTGTGAGTGGAAGTCTATAAATATCTAAAGAACCCTCATAAGCACATGTCAAATAAAGATATTTTTCACTTAAAAAAGGGAAATTACAGTTTTGATTGACTGAAGTGAGTTGTTGAGGGAGAAGTGGTTTTTTTGTATGAAAAAGTTTTTGTACTTCTATACGAAAAATAACACTATGGTCTCTTCCATCGATATGTTGGTCTTCTGTGGTGTCATTGAGATAATGACTAAAATACAAATACTTCCCATCACGACTAAATCGTGCATAACTACTCAATCCCGGCAAATCAAAAGCAAATGGGCCAAACTCTTTTTGCTCTTTTCTATCATAAATACAAAGTCCCTTTTTTTGTGATGTTTTTCTATAAAATACAATATATCTTCCATCAAAACTTGCTGATGGAGCATTGATAATGCCACGAAATAAAACTTTTTTTGTTTTTTTCTTTATATCTAAAACAATAAGCTCAGAGATATTTGTGCCAAAGAGTTGTTTGATATAGCCAAGATGATTTGCATCTATCCAAAATGGAGAATGCTCTATCGCATCACCAAAACAAGTTGTATTTTTATCATGTAAAGAGTAGATACAAATATCCCCTTGTGCATCATTAGCAAAACTTGTGAGTGCTAAAAAACGACCATCTGGTGAGATAGCTGGGTCTTTTGCATCTATGGTTGATGCCAAAATTCTTTGTGTCATTCTACTTGTGAGATTTTGCTCATACACTTGGACAATTTGATTTTTACTTCGTGTAAAAAAAAGTTGATTTTTATACACTGAAGCTTGATAATTATCAAAAGGTCCTACGGTGATTTTTTCTAATGAAAGGAGATGATTTTCTTGCCAAGATAAAGCAAAAAGCTGAAAAAAACTTATCAATAAAACAATAACTATCTTCATTCTTGTTTCTCTTTTTGTGTAGGAAATTCACCATTTAATACTTTAAAAGTTCTCTGTTCTTTTTTGCTTTCATTAACATCACGAAGAGGAATTGGCCCTTTGTGAAGTTGCAAACGCTCCTCTACATGTGGCCACTCTCCAGAAGCTTCAGACTCCATCACACTATGCCTATCAATCAACACTACATTAATGGTTGGAGAGAGTGTACAACCACCAAATAAAAGAGATATCAACCATATAAACATATATCTTATTTTCATTTTTGTTCCTTTGTTAATGGGAGCTTATCTATCTTTTGTAATGCATCAAAAGAAAAACGCTCAATAAGTGGTGAGAGTGGTAACCCTCGAATCACAATTGGATTATCTAACACTGATAAAGAGATACTTAGATTAAGTAAACCACTCTCCATATCGATACTGACTGCTTTTGGATAAGCATATCGTAGAAGCTCTCGAACTTTATTGAGTTGTGCTTCTTTATGTTGTGGGTCCATTATCTCAAGGAGTTGAAGTAATTGGCTTTGACTAATCTTAGTGATATCAATTTGCCCTTGCAATAACCTTTTTGCAAAAGAAAACTCCAAAGCAACCCTTGCACTCACTAAAGAAGCTTTAAACTTATTTTTATCTTGTAAAAGCTCTCGTAAATCAACTCGACTCACTCGCATCAATACACCAAACTTCCAATCTTTTGGAGTTGTATCAAGATACAGTTGTCCTGCTACATTTCCACCAAAAAGCTTCATATCAAATTGTTGTAAGCGTATAACATTTTGCTCAATAGGTACCACCGCTTGTAATGGTCCAGCAGTGATATTTTTTACTTTTATTTTTTGTATGCTTAATTTTTCTTGTGTTGTGAGATATGGCTCAATACGGCTAAAATCCACCCTTTGAAATGGATTTGTTTTAAGAAGATAGTTAAAACTTACATTACCATCTTTATAGATATTCATCTCTTCATTAAGTGTTATTTTTCCATTGATATCTTTAAGAGAAAAATCTTTTCCATAAACAGAAAGATGATGAAACATCATATCATCTTGCAATACAAAAAGTTTTGATTGTAAAAACGATACTTACCAAAGATTTGTAA
>FPHP01000047.1_pt1 | contig 41276 bp, 44 predicted proteins | sample 1057371 | NCBI WGS metagenome assembly FPHP01 (sample SAMEA4473311, study PRJEB15554) | hydrothermal vent metagenome | biome: marine basaltic hydrothermal vent biome; feature: marine hydrothermal vent; material: water | place: Pacific Ocean | collected 2011-06-14/2011-07-23 | depth 1155 m
AAAGATATTACTATCAATAGATTTACCAAAGAGTTGGAACTTCCAAAAGAAGATGATGAAATAAAAGATCTGGTGATATCGTTTAATGCTATGATAAAGCGTATCAAAGAGGGTGTAGAACGCATGGAGAAGTTTAACAGTGATGTTTCTCATGAACTAAAAACACCGCTGACAGTTATCCAAGGAGAGATTGAACTCATACTACGACAGTTACACCAACCCAAAGAATATGAAAAAGCACTTAAAACAATTCAAAAACAAAGTAAACAGATAGAGTTAATAGTCAAACAACTTCTACTTTTGACAAAATACTCAAAAGAGAATATTCAAAAAACTTTTGAGGAGTGTTCATTGGATTCTCTTTTATTAAATAGTGTAGAAAAGTTTGAATCAAAACTCAAAGAAAAAAATCTGCACCTTCAAATAGATAAAATCGAGCCTATAACCATACAGGCAAATCCCATACTAATAAGTGCCATTTTTGATAATCTTATAGATAATGCTATAAAATACACCCCGAAAGAAAAAAATATAACTATCTCTTTATATCAAAATGAGACAATCAACTTTATCATAACCGATAAGGGAATTGGCATAGAAGAAAAGCATCTTGCAAAAATAACACAAAGATTTTACAGAGTCGATGAGGCAAGAAGCAAAAAAATCGAGGGGGTAGGTCTTGGTCTTAGTATCGTGCAAAACAGTGTTTATTTGCATGGAGGTAAATTGAATATAAACTCTCAATTAGAAAAAGGCACAAAAGTTATTGTAAATTTTTAAATCGTTCATTTTCAATTCATCCTAAAAACATATGATATTTAAAATATACTTTGGAGGTTATCATGAAAAAAATATTATACATTACCATAGGAACGCTACTGCTTGGAGTTGTGCTTTATGCAAAAAAAGTACCCGACTATGATGAAAAATGGCATAGTCATCGTCCGTTATTACAGGCAAGAGAGAGAAATGAAGAGAAGGCAGAATCCAAAAAAAATGCCTTGGAGATTTTGGATAAACTGCTCTCACCTTTTGAAGATATAATCGAGTATGCTTTAAATAAAAATCTCTCAAAGATGCAAATGGGTTACAAAAATATAAAAGCTCTTACAAAAAGCAAACTTTTCAAGCAATCTATATCAGATAGTGCAAATGAGCAAATTTTACAAGATATCGATTCTATTGGCAGTTATATACGCAAAGAGAATTATGCAAAAGTTGCACTTTTAAGCACAAAAGTTTTTAAAAATATAATCAACAATTATGAATATAGTGAATATATCCTCAATCAAATTTATATAGAAAATTTAGATGGCATGGGATTTGAGATTTTATCACTTATAGAAGCAGGTGATATAGATTTTACACAGATACAAAGTATCATCAATGAAACAAAAAAAGATTGGATGTTTTTGCGTGATGATATAGATGATGAAAATAAAATAGATGCGTTTGATCTACTCTTTGAGGGACTTTTACATGCAACATTACAACATGATGATAAAATGTTAAAGATACTAGCATCAATGGATTTAGCTCTTGTCGATATTATTGAAAAACAGTTCGAATAAAGGGATGATGCAACTCCAATTGAAACGAAAAATAAAGATGAGTTTTACACCAAAAAACAATAATATTTAGGTGTAAAACTAACCAAAATAATTAAACTATTAATTGCCTGCAGCTACCCTATCCTTAAGACCTTTACCTGCTTTAAATTTAGGAACCATTTTATCTTGTGTTGTATAAGTTTTATCTGTTCCTGGAACTTTTCCACTTTTCCCTTTTTGAAGTGTTGCTTGAAAACTTCCAAAACCAACTAAAGAAACATCTTCTTGTTTTACCAATGCTTCTGTTACTGCTGTTGTAAATGCATTGATTGCATTTTCAGCCTCTGCTTTAGTTTTGTAGTCACCACTTTGTTGTACAAGTTCAACGAATTGTGCTTTAGTCATAGATTTGCCTTAATATTGAAATTCCTGAAAATATAAAATCTTCATAAATTCAGATAGGAGTACTTTATAATGTATTTGCTTAAATTTTTCTTCTATTTACCCAATTTAGGGGATTGAAGTGTTAATTTTCTTCTAAAAAATCGCTATAATCGTATTTTGTAAGGTCTAAATAGATTTTTCCATCTTTTTTGATAACTCTCACATCACTATCGTATGCTTTTAAAAATCTCTTTTTTATACTTTTTTTCTGCGATGGTTTGAGATTGAGTGACTTAAGATAATCTTTTAATTCTACAAGATATGTTGTTTCATTATTAGGCTGGATAGTAGTGGTAATTGTTTGTGTATCTTCAATCTCAATTTCGTGAATTTTTTGTGTTTGTTCTATTTTCATCTTTGCATTAATAAGCTCTAAAATATTTTTAAGTTGCTCATCTTTTTTATGAAAAAGGTATTCTATCTTATCTCTTTCTTCACGTAACATTTGTTCTTTTTCTGCAACAAGCTTATCTATCTTTGCTTCAAGTTGGGCAATTTTATTTTTTAATTGTTTATTTTCTTTTTGATATAAAGAGATTACCATAGCAACAGTTGGTTTTTCTTTTTTATGCACAGGAGTATTTGAATGTTTCTCTTTTGCCACAACAATAAAATACTCCCCATTTTCCACTACAAAATCTAAACTTTTTGCTTTTATTTTTGTATAAACCATCTGTTTTGACATTTTGTACTTTTTTGCATATTCATCTATTGTTAGCTTCATTTTTATAATCCCTTCTTCTCTTAAGTATATTATTTTATCAAAGTTATTTTAAATAAATGCTATAATTTGAAAAATCAAAACTATTTGTAGGAAGTAAAATGGCTCAAGGAATTTTAGATATAGTAAAACCGGGTGTTCTTTTTGGTGATGACATCAAAAAAGTATATGACTTTGCAAAAGAAAATAAATTTGCAATCCCAGCAGTAAATGTTGTTGGAACTGATTCAATTAATGGTGTACTTGAAGCAGCAGCAAATGTAAACTCTCCTGTGATTATCCAATTTAGTAATGGTGGTGCATCATACTATGCTGGAAAAGGGCTAAGCAATGAAAACGAAAAAGCAGCCATTGTTGGTGCCATTAGTGGTGCAAAACATGTACATATGATGGCTGAAGCATACGGTGTTCCTGTGATTTTACACACAGACCACGCAGCAAGAAAACTCCTTCCTTGGATTGATGCACTTATAGAAGCTGGTGAGGAGCATTTTAAAAACTATGGCAAACCTCTTTACTCTTCTCATATGCTTGACCTCTCTGAAGAATCTTTAGAAGAAAATATCCAAACATGTAAAAAATATTTTGAGCGTATGGATAAAATAGGAACAGCAATAGAGATTGAACTTGGTGTAACAGGTGGAGAAGAAGATGGTGTAGATAATACAAGTATTGATAATGCTCTTTTATATACACAGCCAGAGGATGTGGCATATGCGTATGAAGAATTAAACCAAATCTCTCCAAATTTTACAATAGCTGCATCATTTGGAAATGTGCATGGTGTATATAAACCAGGAAATGTCAAACTCACACCAAAAATTTTAGATAATTCACAAAAATATATTGAAGAAAAACTCAATACAGCAAACAAACCGGTAAATTTCGTATTTCACGGTGGTTCTGGTTCTGCTCCATCTGAAATTAGTGAAGCAATTGGCTATGGTGTTATTAAGATGAATATCGATACTGATACACAATGGGCAACTTGGGTTGGTGTAAAAAATTATTATGAAAAATATAAAGATTATATGCAAAGCCAAATAGGTAATCCAGAAGGGGAAGATAAACCAAACAAAAAATATTATGACCCTCGCAAATGGTTAAGAGAAGGACAAAAAAGTTTAGTAAAACGGGTAGAATTGGCATTTGAAAATCTTAATGCTATCAATAAAAACTAAAGAATAATACAAAATGAATGATAAAGTATTTGCAAAACCAATAAAAAAACAGTTTGAGTTTGATGAAGAAGTTGCAGCTGTTTTTGATGATATGCTCACAAGAAGTATCCCATTTTATGAAGAGAGTCAAAAAATTATTGAATTTTTTGTCCTAAAATATCTTCAAGATGGAGGAAAGGTCTATGACCTTGGGTGTTCTACTGCATCTCTTTTAATCAATATTCATCGAAAACTTCAAGTTGATGCAACTCTTATTGGTTTAGATAATTCAGAAGCAATGTTAGAACATGCAAGAAAAAAATGTGAAGCATTTGGTGCAAATGTTCTATTAAAACAAGCAGATGTTTTAACATATCCATATGAATTAGCAGATATCTTTATCAGTAATTACACTCTCCAATTTATAAGACCTCTTTTACGAGAGGATCTTATACAAATTATTGCAAATAATCTTAAAGATGGCGGTATATTCTTATTTAGTGAAAAAGTAATCTCTCACCATCCAAAACTCCATAAAGACCTCATAGAGTGTTATTATGATTTTAAAAAAACACAAGGCTATTCTGAATATGAGATTATGCAAAAAAGGGAAGCTTTAGAAAATGTTCTTATCCCTTATAGTGAAGAGGAAAATATCAAAATGGTTTTAGATAATGGATTTAGCCATTGTGAAGTGATATTTCGCTGGGCAAATTTTGCAACATTTATTGCGATAAAGTAAGATGTTGTTTATAAAATAAAAGTTTATTTGTATCTATATCAAAATTAAAATATTTGGAATGAAAACCATTCTTTGTAATTTGGGAAAATTGTATGATAGCTCCATCATTATTCTTCATCTCCATATATAAAAGTCCAAGAGCATAACGAACTTCATAAAAATTTTTATTTTTCATTTTAGAAAGCTCAAGTAATGCAATAGCATTTGCATGATGTTTTGCACCAATAGAAGCAAGGGCTCCCATAAAAAGTGTATAGGCATCTCTCATTTTAAAATTATCAATAGCTGAATTATAAAGTGTATAAGACTCTTCAAATGCTTTGTCATAAAATGATGCTAAAGCAAGTGTACTTACAATATCTCTGTTATCTGTTTTAGTTGTTTCTAAAACATTTTTGAGTTGTTCTCTTAAATAAAATAACTGCCCTGTAATAGTATTGACTTGAACATACAAATACCTTGTAATAAATGGACCATAATATAAATCTTGATAATGAAATTTTTGTGCTTTAAGATAACGCACCAACTCTTTTGCATAATCACTTCTATTAAGACGACGATTTTTGATATCAAAATACAAAATATGTGGCAAAATATCATTTGGTACTAAAAATACAAGTTTTTGAGCTATTTTTTCTGCCATATCAAATCGTTTTAGTTTTTTAGCAATTAATGTTTTTAATATCAAAGCAAGTGGTCGCTCTTTTTTGGAAGATTGTTCTAACCAGTCTATTGTTTCTACATAATTGTTATTTGCAACATAGAGTAATGTTTTATAAAGCTCTATTTCAGGAGATGATGTTTCATTTTCTAAAGCGTCTTTGATAGATTCAACTAATTTTAATGTTTTTTTATGGATAAATTTTGCCGTAATAACTGCAAATATCCCTGAAGTATAATTTTTTGCATCAAGATGATAAGAACGGATAAAATGGTGATATGCATCTACCATATCCCCCATTTGAGCATAAGTAAGCCCCAAATTATAATGTAAAATTGGATGCTTTGGCTGGAGCTTTAAAAGTTTTTTTAAATCATTATTTGCTTCTCTTATTTTAAAATCTAAAGCCTTTTTAATTGCTTTTGCTATTCCTAAATTGACATTAGATGCAAAAACACTCTTTTTTAAATATTGTTGTGCTGTTTGCACATCATCAATAAATACATTTGCATTCCCTTTTCTAATATAACTAATAGTATTGTTTGCATTAAAAACTTTATAAGGTGCAAAATAAAAAATCTCTTGAAAATCTATATCTTTTGATACTATAATATTTTCTCTAAAATTTTTCTGTGCAAGCATAGGGTTAAAGAGCGATTTTCTTAATCTCACATCAAGAGGATATGTCTTATATACTTTTTGAGGAAATCTTTTTGTAACATCTTCTAAATCTTTAGCTGATTGTGTGATTTTTCCAGCCTTTAATTCAATTAAAGTAAGTGCCAAACGAGACCTTAATGGTTCTATGTTTTTTAAAATAGCTTTATTAAAATGATGAATTGCCAAATCATAATCCCCCACTCTTCCATACAATAAACCAATATTAAAATCATCATTTTCTTCAAGTTGCCCTTGCATCAATGTATCAATAGCATCATAATTATTCCCATATAATGCCTCTATCTTTGCCTGAAGATGTTTTTGTACTGCTGGATATTCAGTAGAAGTTTTATGTACTAAACTACTTAAAGCTTCCAAATAATTATTTTTATAATAGTGAATCAGTGTATAATAATATGAATATAAAGGAGATTTTAATTCATAAGGAAGATATGCATAAGCCAAATCAATGTAATACTCAAAACTTTTTTGATTCTTCAAATGTAAAGCACATACAGCAGCATTAATAGCACTTACACATCTTTTTTCATTATTATTGATTGCATTTTCAAAAGATTGCATTGCAAGTTTGTATTGTTTGTTTTTTAATTGTGCAACTCCCAAATTATACTGAGAAATTGCCTCACTATGAATTGCAATCTTTTCATAAAGCAATAAAGCATCTTTTTTAGAACCATTAGTATAAAGATAATTTGCTTTTGCTATCATAGTTTCTAATTGACTTGGTTTTATTGGGGGTATTTTATTTTCATCTAACTTTTTTTCTATTAAAGCAAGGGTGTTTGGGGTGGTTTCTTTTTTAGAATGTGAAAATTTAAGATACAAAAGAAGTGAAATAGTCACAAGAAGTGCAAAACCAATAGCAATTCCACCAAAAAGAAGAATTTTCTTTTTGGTTTGTTCCTCCTCTTGTTTTGCTAATTCCTCTGGAGAAACTTTTTTCTCCTCTTGGGAAGGGTCTTCTAATTCAGCAAGATCCTCTTCAATGATAACTACATCATCATCTTCTGGTGTTTGGGGCATCTTTATTTAACTATCTCTTTTTATAAATATGGTTTTAAAACTTCTGGAATATCGATTGAACCATCTTCATTTTGATAATTCTCCATAATAGCAACCATTGTACGACCAACAGCCAATGAACTTCCATTGAGTGTATGAACAAGTTGATTTTTCTTTCCATCTTTGTAACGAATTTTTGCTCGTCTTGCTTGAAAATCTCTTGTATTTGAGACAGATGAAATCTCACGATATCTATTTTGTCCCGGAAGCCAAACCTCCAAATCAACAGTATAAGCTGCTGAAAATCCCAAATCTCCTGTGCAAAGTTTTACTAATCTGTGTGGTAACTTTAAAGCAGTTAAAATATCAGATGCACAACTCACCATCTCATCAAATACTTTTTCACTCTCTTGAGGTTTTGTAATAGAGACAAGTTCTACTTTATGAAATTGATGCTGTCGAATAATCCCACGTGTATCACGACCAGCTGCTCCTGCTTCTTTTCTAAAACAAGGAGTATAAGCTGTCATTTTTATAGGAAGTTCATCAGGTTTTAAAATTTCATCTTGATACAAATTGGTCACCGGAACTTCTGCTGTTGGGATTAAAAAAAGTTCTTGATTTTCTATTTTGTATAAATCATCTTTAAATTTTGGTAACTGCCCTGTTCCTTCTAATGCTCTTTGATTTACAATAGCTGGAACACTCACCTCCTCAAATCCTCTTGAGCGATTAAAATCAAGCATAAAATTAATTAATGCTCTCTCAAGTCTAGCTCCCATTCCAAATCCAACACTAAAACGACTCGTTGCAAGTTTTACACCTCGCTCAAAATCTATCCATCCATTTTGTTCTGCTAATTCCCAATGCTCTTTTGGTGAAAAAGAAAATTCTCTTGGAGTCAGTACTTTTTTTATCTCTACATTATCCTCTTCATCTTCTCCATCTGGAACATCATCATCTGGAATATTTGGAATTGCCATAGCAAGTGCTTCAAGAGCCTCTTGTTTTTCTCTTTGTACTTCAATAGCTTGGGCTACTTTTTGTTTATTTTCATCAACACGAGCTTTTAACTCAGAAATATCTTTTCCCTCACGCTTATAGACACCAAACTCTTTGCTCATAGCATTTTGAGCAGCTTGAAGTGCCTCAAACTCACTTTTTGCTTTTTTTAGCTCTTCATTTCTCTTTTTTAGCTCTGCAAGAAGCTCTGTATCAACACCTTTACGTGCAAGTTTTGCACTCATATTTTCAAAATCTTTTTGTAATAATTTTAAATCTATCATATCTATCCTTGTAATATATCTTTTGCAATTTGAAATTGATTTGAAGTCATCAAATGGACTTTTGGATGGTGCTTTTGTATCTCATCAAAAAGGTTTTTACTCAGTTCAAATCCCACCTTATATTCTTCATCAGCTCCACCATTAATATTTGCCTCACGCAATGCTTCAATCCACGAAACAGGAACATGAATTCCCGGAACATGTGCTGATAAAAATTGAGCTGTTCGTAATTTTGTAATAGGGAAAAAACCAATGATTAATTCAGCTTTTTTCTCGCCATTACAGCACTCATTATTTGCATTATCTAAAAGTTCTAACAGTAACTTTACATTTTCCATATCATACACAGGTTGTGTGATAATCCCAATAGCACCATGTTTTATTTTTTTGTGCATCTTTTTTTGCAATGTTTTACTATTTTTTGCAAAAGAGTTCACCACAGCAAATGGATATATTGGTTTTGGTTTTTGCACAAAAGGTTTTCCTGCATAATCCATTCCACAATTAAAAGCAGAGATAATATCAAGCAACAAGGTACTATCTGCTTCAAATACACCTTTTGTTCGTGGTTGGTCACTCATTGTTGCAGGGTCACCAGTAAGTGCTAAAATAGCTCGTATATCAAATTCATTTGCACCAAGTAAATCTGATTGGAGTGCTATTTTATTTCTATCACGCATACTCATTGTTGCAATCACTGGCTTATGAAGTTGCTCTTGAAGTAATTTTGCTCCAAAGAGTGCATTATATTTTAATTTTGCCAAAGGATTATCTGTTGTTGTAAATCCATCAACTAATTCATCTAATCCTAACTCTTTTATCTTCTCCACAATGGGTAAAAATGTTGCAGAATGACTTGGGGTTGTCTCTAATGTTATATATCTCTCATTTTTTAACTTCTCTATCAATCTCTCAAACAAAAAAACAACTCCTAAATGGTATAATAATGACATTATAACAAAAGTGAGTATTTTATATGTTGAAATTAGCAGTATTTGATTTTGATTCTACACTTATGGATGGGGAAACAATCGATTTTTTTGCCCAAGAGTTAGGAATTGGTGATGAAGTTGCCTATATCACAGAAGAAGCAATGAGTGGTAGGCTTGATTTTTTTGAATCACTTCAAAAAAGAGTTGCCCTTTTAAAAGGGTTGGATTATAGCATTGTTGAAAAGATTAGTCACAATCTTCCTTATATGAAAGGTGCAAAAGAGACTATTAGTGAACTTAAAAAACAAGGGATAAAAGTAGTTTGTTTTAGTGGTGGATTTAGAACTGCTACATCATATGCAAAAGATATTCTTGGATATGATGCTGATTTTTCTAATGTTCTTCATCAAAAAGATGGAAAACTTACAGGTTTAGTAGGTGGAGATATGATGTTTTCTCACTCAAAAGGGGATATGCTTATAAGACTTCAAAATATTTTAGGTATCTCAGCAAAAGAGACTCTTGTTTGTGGAGATGGAGCCAATGACCTTTCTATGTTTGCTCACGCTCAAACACGTGTTGCTTTTTGTGCACGTGATATCTTAAAAAAAGAAGCAAACATCATCATAGAAACAAAAGATTTAACACAAATCTTAGAAAAATTAGAAGGAAAATAATGTTAGAAAACACCATTTGGCGTCAATTTAATGAGGAAAACAATTTCAGAGAAAAACTCAGTGAATTTTGTGATTTAGAGAGTATAGAACTTATCGAAGATGATAAAAAACTCTATGGAGTTTTAAAAGCAAAACTCACAAAAAAAGAGTTAAAACTTTTTGCTATGGAGTGTGCAAAAATAGACGATGCAACACTCAAAGAAACTTTTTCTTATAATGATGAAGAGTTAGAAAAAGCAAAATTTAAACTCTATAAAAAACTAAAACAAGATAAAACTCGCCTTAGTTTTAGAGCTTAAATATCAAGAAACTCAAAATTTGAGTTTCTTAATCAAAGATGAATTCATCCTCATCTTCTTTCTCTTCTTCATCCTCTTCACGCTCTCTCATCTCATCTGGAAATTTGAAATGTTTATACAAATCAACCATATTTAATAAAACTGGTACCACTAAAACAGAAGCTGTTACTGCTGCAATTGTACCATAAATCAAAGAGATACCAAGACCACCAAAGACCGCATCTCTTGCAAGAAGTGTAGAAGCCAAGATAATAGCAACTGCTGTAAGCATAATTGGTTTAGCACGAGTTGCTGTTGCAAAAGCAATTGCATTTGCTTGTTTCATCCCTTCTTCAAGCATCAACTGTTTTGTAAAGTCAATAAGCAATAAAGAGTTACGTGAACTAATTCCAATAAGTGCAATAAATCCAATCATAGAAGTTGCTGTTAAGAAAAATGTATCTGGAGTCATCAAGTCTGTAATCCAGTGACCAACAATCACCCCAATAATTGATAAAAATGAACCAAGTAAAATGATACCACTTAAAGCATAACTTTCATAATATACAACCATTAAAAGATAAATCAAAATAAGTGCAGCAATAAATGCAGCTCCTAAGTCTCTAAAAGTATCAAGTGTTACTTTCATCTCCCCATCCCATACCAAATCATAGGCAAGGAGTGTTTCTCTATCTATTAGGCGAAGATTAAAAATTCCTGTTTTTTCTATCTTATATTCATCTTTAAAAGTTTCAAGGATTGTATTTCTTGCATCCATCAATGGATATACTTGAGATACCATATCTGTCTCAGCCATAACATTTGTCATTTGTCTTAAATCTTTACTAATAATCTTAGGATTTGAATGACTTTTTTTAATCGTTACAAGCTCTGTAATAGGAATCATCATCCCTCGTTTATTCATAAGTTTTAAAGAGGTAAGTTTTGCTTTAACACTCTCAAGATCTTTTCTTCTAAATTGTTTTGAATCTCTACTTAAAACTAAAAAGATTGGAATTTGGTCATTATATTTTTTAGAGTTCTTTACAGAAATCTCCATCCCTTCAAATGCAAGATATAAAATATTGTTTAATTGTTTTATACTCACACCTGAGCGAGCAATCTTTTGTGGGTCAACAACAACTTCAAAAGTTTCATAAATATCATCAAGCATTGTATCAACATCAACCAAACCTTCAGTGTGTGCAAATACATTTTCCACTTTTTTTGCTAATTTTCTAATTCCATCTGCATCATCTCCATAAATTTCAGCAACAATAGCTGCTAATGTTGGAGGACCTGCTGGTGGTTCAACAAATGAAATTTTTGTATCTGGATAAAGTGGTTCACATCTTTTTTGGATAATTGGTCGTATCCTTTGTACCATCAAATATGAAGGCTCCTCACGTTCATGTTTTTCTGTAAGATTGACAACTATCTCAGCCACATTTTCAGAATTTTTAAACTGAGATCCTTTGATGAGTCCTGCAATATCAAGTGGAGCACCCTCGCCTAAAAATACCTCAAGATTTAAAACCTCTTTTTCTTGTTTTAAAAAATCAACAATACAATCTGTCACCTCTTTTGTCTGATAAACAGATTTTCCATTTGCTAATTTTGTATAAATCGTAAAAGTTGTATTGTTTTTTCCTGGAAGCATCTTTGCCAAAACAATCTCTGTTGGGGCTATCATCAAAACAGAACCAATAAAAGCCATAAATGTTATAGCAAGAATAATCTTTCTTTCTAAAGGATTTTTAATCCGCTTTAGTAACCATACTTCAAACTTATCATACATTAATGGTGTCCTCCCTCTTCACTATGGTCTGGTCTATCAAGTAATCTCACAGACAAATATGGTGTAAAAATATAAGCCACAAAAAGTGAAGCAACAAGTGCAACGGGAACATTTTGAGGAATTGGTTTCATAAACTGCCCCATCATTTGTCCAACAAATGCCATTGGAACCATTGTCATAATAATTGCAAGTGTCGCAATATTTGTTGCTGAACCAATCTCATCTGTTGCTCTTACCATTAAGTCATCATCTGGTTCATTTGGATCTGTATCTGGTGAGTGATAGTGTCTATGGATGTTTTCAATCACAATAATTGCCGCATCTACAAGTAAACCAAGTGAAAGCAAGAATGCAAAGAGTGTAATCCTATTGATTGTTTGTCCACCAAGATATGCAACAAATAAAGTAATTGCTAAAATCATTGGTACTGTAATAGTAACAATGAGTGATTCTTTCCAACCAAGTACAAAAATAAGTAAAATAGCAATAATAATAATAGAAACAATAAGGTGTTCCATCAACTCATTTACCGCTTCATCTGCTCTAATACCATCATTTCTAGTGATGATATAATTAATCCCGTGTTGTGCAAGGTAATCTTTATAAATTTCAAGTTCATGTTCAACTGCATCAGCAATAACAACTGCATTTGTCCCTTGAAGTTTTGAGATAGTAAGTGTTACTTGTTTTGTTAGCTGAGAAAAACCACCACCCTTACTTTGCACACCAATATAAGCTGTCTTGAAGTTTTGAATATCATACCCTTTTGTTACTTTTGCAACTTGATTAAGATAGATTGGAGAACCTCTATAAATTGCCACAATAATATTTCCAATATCTTCTTCATTATCAATTGCATTTTTGACAGAAAGAATTACAATCTCATTACTTTTTGTTGTATTTTTAACAGGAGGTACATTATAAGCTAAAGATTCTACTGCTTGTTTGATTTGTCCCATAGAGAGATTATATCCAGCAAGTTTATTCACATCAACTTCAATATTAAATTGTGTTTTATGTCCACCTTTTAGAGCTGTTACCGCAACATTTGGAAGAGCATTGAGATGGTGCTGTACATCTTTTACTGCATTATAAAGTGTTGTTTGATCGATATTTGGATCATTAGAATAAAAAGCAATTGTTACAATAGGGATATCAATATCAATATCAAGTGGTTTAATGATAGGATTTCTGGTTCCTTTTGGAAACATATCTTGCTTTTGCATAATCTTATCATAAATTTTTAGATTTGATTCTTCTTGTTTTTGCCCAATAAAAAATGAAGCATTAACAACTCCAACATTATCCATTGCAGCACCATTAATATGCTCAACCCCTTTTACCTCTTTTAAAACCCGCTCAAGAGGTTTAACAATAACTTGTTCCACTTCATCTGCCGTTGCTCCTGGAAGTGCAACAATAATTGTTGAACCACTCACAACCATTTGAGGATTCTCTTCACGAGGCATAATTAAAAATGCCGCATAACCAATAGCAAGTAAAAAAACACCTAAAACCGTTGTTAAAGGGTTTCTAATAAAAGCTTTTGCCAACTTACCAGCAACATCTGTTGGCTGATAAGGTTTGTATTTATGTTCTTTTTTACCCATCAAACTTTCCTATTGTTCAATTTCGATAGTAGCATACATTCCAGGATAAACAGATTTATTTCTTGTTTTAAATGACACTTTAATTTTAAATGTATGCGTCATAGGATTTGAATTTGGAATAATTGCTGTTACTCTACCAACTGTTCTAATATTTAAAGAAGGAATATTTACAGTTACCTTACTTCCATGTCTAATAAGTGCCAAATTACTCTCAGCAATTTCAGCTTCTACTTTTAAGTTACTTAAATCTGAAAGAATAATAGCTGGCATACCCGGCATTGCCATCTCACCCACTTTAATATGTTTTGCAACAACAACACCATCATTTGGTGCTCTTACATTTAAATAAACATATTGATTTTTTACCTCTTCTAATCTTGCTTTACTGATATTAATCATATCACGAAGATTTTTTGCCGCAAGTTCTAAGTTTTCTACTTCATATTTTGAAACCATATCTTTTTTAAGAAGTCTTTTATTTCTACTAAGATTTCTTAAAACATTTTGATATTTATTTTCATACATTTGAAGACCAGCTTCTGCTTGACGTTTTGCAGAATCTATTTCACGTGAATCAATTGTGTATAAAATTTGGCCTTTTTTAACCTGTTCACCTTCTGAAACATTTACACTCGTTACAAATCCCATAAAACGACTTGTAATCATTTTTTGATTATCTGAAATAATAGTTCCAGACAACTCTATCTTCTCTGCTAAAAGCACACTACCTAGTGCAATAAGCATAAATAAAATCTTTTTCATCTCATTCCTCCATTTGTTAATTTTTCAAGTGCAAAAATTCTCTCATTTCTTTTATTTTCCACTTGTTGCAATTCTAAAATTTTTGCAATTTGCTCTGTTTGTTTTACAATTACATCACTCATTGAAACAAGTTTCTCAACATATCGTCCTTCATAGTTATGATAAATTGCATTTGCCAAAGCTAACTCTTTTTCTAAAAACTGCATTCTCTCATCATATGATTTAATTTCAGTTTTAATTTTAGCTATTTTTAATCCTATCCCTTTGTGAGCAAGTTGCAATTGTGTTTTTGTTTTAAGATACTCTACCTTTGCTTTTTGGATTTTACCATCTGTAATCCCAAAGTCAAGCAAATTAATCGTTGCTCTTCCTCCAAACGTATAAGAACCATAATTATTAAAGTCTGCATCTTTTCCCGGTTCACTTGTATTTTCAGAAATATCGTATTGAGCAAATACTCCTGCCATGACACCATTATCTGATTCGGCAACTTTTATCATATTTTTTCTAATAGCAAGACCAACTTCAGCTCTTTTGATATCGATATTTTCATCCAATATCTCTTTTGTTGAAATTTTTGGCATTGGAACTACTGTCTTTGGTACTTCTATCTCTGTTACTTTTTGATTGAGTAAAAAACTTATGTAGTGATAAAGAAGACGTTTGTTGAGTTTGATGTCCATAAGATGACGCTTTACATTTCCTTTTTTTGCACGAACTTCCAAAAGGTCAACTTTTTTTGCATATCCAACATCAATCATATTTTGTGTCATTAACTCAAGTTTATGAATGTTATCCATAACTTTATTAAGATGTTTTTCTGAAGTTACTAAAAGAGCCATATCATAGTAGCTTTTACGTAATTCATAAATCTTACTACTAATCATCTTATCTTTTTCAAGCTGTTTCATCTTTGTCATAGCTTTTGCTATTTTGACATAACTTTTGATTTTTCCAGAAGTATAAACTGGCATTTGCCATTTTAATCGTGCTCTAAAAAAACCTTCTAAATCAGGGTCATTTAATGTTTTACCTGGTTGATTTGGAGGTGTTCCATTTGGATTTTGCTGTGATTGAGCCTCTAATGCACCAAAATCTTCAAAAGTTGCTTCACGAGCAGTCAGTTTAAATCCAAATACATTCCCAGCATCGTTTGAAGCAATCGCATCACCAATTAAATCAAGCTTACCCCAAGCATCATTTCCCTCTGCAACTTTCTTATCAGCAAGAGCTGATTTATAGTCGTACTTTGCAATCTTAATCTCTAGATTGTTTGCTTTTAATATTTCAATAGCTCTACTAAGTGTAAGACCATTTGCATACAAAGAACCATTTAATAACAAAGCGAATGAAAAAACGCCAAATATCTTCCTCATAACTATCCTTATCTAGTTAATTCTAAAAAGGTATTGTAACATATATATAGTTTAAATCTTTTAATTATAAGTATTTTTTTTTTAATTTTAGTATATAATGTCCTTAGAAGAAAACAAAAAAAGGACAAAGTTATGTTAAAAAAAATAGTTCCAGTTATTTTTAGTGTTTTAATAACTACAACCAATGGAGTTGCTGGAGATTTTTGTACTCCAGTTCCTGTTACAGAAGTTATTGGTGCGGCAAATGTTTTAAATGATTCAACAGACCTCTCAAGCAGTCTTGTTGTAAGTTCTCAAAAAATGTTGGATCTCTCAAACTCTCTTTTAGAAGCTGGTTCAACTGCAAATCCAGAATATGTTGCTTCAATGCTTCAACTCTCACAAGATATTTTAGAAATGGCAGATAAAATAGGAACAATGGCTGATAGAATTTTAGTGATGGCAGATAAAATAGGTGATATGAGTGAAAGAATTTTAGAAACACAAAGAATTCAAAATGCAAATATAGCACTTACTCAAGCAAATATCTTACAGGCACAAAAAAATTTTCAAACAATTTTAAGCCGCTAAAAGGATATACAATGAAACGTTATATCTACCCTTTTTTACTTACTTCTTCTATCATCCTATTTAATGGATGTCAAGAAGTAGTAAAAACAGATACTACCAATCCGACTCCTGTTGCAGGTGATATCACTACAACAGATAAAAAAAATGAAATTGTTACTCCACAAAAGGAAACAAATCTTTCAAAAGATACTTTTGAAAACAATATCTCTCAACAAGAAGAAAATGCTACACAACAAGAAACAAAAATTCAAGAACAAATAGAAGATAAAAATGGTTCTGAGTATTTGATTGATTTACCAACAACTACTTCTCAAGATAAGCCAAATCAGGAACAAAATCTCTCTCAAGATGAGCCAAATCAAGAACAAAATCTCTCTCAAAATACACCAAAACCTCTTGAGAATAATGCAACAAATACTTCAACTTCATCACCAGAAACAAACGATACACAAACACCACAAGTACAAACACCAAAGAGTGATGAAAATTATGATAATTGTGTAGATACAATTCCAAATGACATTGTTAAATCTATCAATGCACTCCATAGTTCTACTGTATTATCTAATAGTTTAGTGATAAATTCTCAAAATCTTTTAGAATTATCTCGCTCCTTGGTAGCTCTTAAAGATGCTGATAATGTTCAAATAGATGATAATTATGTTCGAGCTACATTAACACTTGCAGATAATATTTTAGAAATGGCCAATAAAATTGGTGAGATGAGTGATAGAATTTTAATTATGGCTGATAAGATTGGAGATATGAGTGATAGAATTGTGCAAACTCAAAGAATCCAAAATGCAAATGTTGCTCTTGTGCAAAAAAATATCACAGAAGCACAAAAAAATCTTAATGCAATTCTAACTACTAAATGATTAGTAGTTAGAATCTATCTGAAAATATCCAAGATAATTTTTAATTATTTTTCCCGAATTTACCCAGTTTTCTATTCCACCTTCAAGATTTACAACATTGCTAAATCCTAAGTCTTTTAGTGTTTTTGCACCAAGTAATCCTCTTGCTCCTTTTAAACAATAACACACTACTTGTTTATCACTAAATTCTAAAAGTTTATCATCAACTGCAAACTCTAATTTTCCACGTGGAATTGTAAAAATTGTTTTTGCAAGAATAATGCCACTTGCAAACTCATCACTCTCTCTTACATCAATAAGCACCATATTTTCCAAATCAATATCTTCTACTTTAATTTGTGGGATTTCTTCTCTTGCTTGAGTAAGAAGTGCTTTAAGATGCCCTTTAAATAGTTCCATACTACATCTATCGTAGTATCTTTTCATCTGTTCATTATGATTCATTACTTTTCCTTATTTTTTATTTTTTTTCATCATAGAAAAAAGAGAGGAGATAAAATGATTAGAAGAAGAGCTTTTGTTTTTGAAATATTCATTATTTTTTTCTTGTAATAATTTTTCAAACTCCTCTTTTTTTTCACCAGTGAGTTTGATTAAAAAATGAGCTCCAAAAATATAATCTATCTTTCTTTGTAGTAAAATACTCAATTCTCCATCTGCTTCTAAACTATGAGAATTTTTCTCTCTATCTTCATAAATTACTGTGATTTTTTCATATCTTGTCATTGTCGCTGGAACATTTGGAAAATAAGAAGTATATTCTACGCTTTCTATTTTTCCCTCTTGTTTTAAAATTTTTGGGTTGATGAGTTCTAAAAAACTCCCATCATCTTGTTGCACAACAACAACACTATAATAGCTCCCCACTTGTGGTCCTGAGAGCCCTTTGAGATTATTTTTTAATGCAAGTTCTTTTAATTCATCTATAAAAGAAAAAAATGCTTCATCAAATTTTCTCACATCTGGAGCATAAATGACCCCTAAATCATCAGGATAGGTAATAAGTTGTAACATAAAAAAGCCTTATTATTGAAAGAATAAAAGAGAGAAAAAAATACAGCAAAAAATTTGCTGTATTTAAAAAGAATTAGTGACTCTTAAGAATCACTCGAATCATTTTAACATTAATAGCTAAAAGTCTACAAAATTGATAAATAACACAAGTTCTTAAAAACTTTTGAAAACTACCAGGAACCATTGAACCTGCTTGTGGTGAATATGCCTTAATGTGTTTTACATGTTCGTGATTACTATCTACTTGAGTACTCATTATTTTCTCCTTAAATGAAATTTATTTTTTATTCTGGAATTAAAGTCCAACCTGGTTTAAGTTTTGCTTTCCATATAAATAAATGGTGAAGAATATGCTTAATCCAGTGACCAGCAAGACCAATTTCACCAAAAGTAAGGTCTAAATCACGACCAGTACCAGGGTATTTTTCATAATCTGGAATAACTGGATATACAGTCATTGCTGCTGCTGTACCTGTAACTAAACCTTTTCCTGCTGAAGCAACACATGCTGCACCCATATCTGCCATAGAAGTATGATGAGTTGGCTCACTTGCTTTTCCTTTCATCATATCACAAATACTTGCTGCAACTGCTTTTCCATTCATAGCCGCTGGCATACCAGTTCTTGGTGGAGTTGGAGTAATTTGTGTACCGTTTGGTGATTGCATTGGTTTTGAGATTGGGTGTGGTGGAGCAAATGCAATACCAGCTGCAAATACATTACTATATGTAGGGTTTTGCATTGTTTTTGGCCAATCAGCTGGAGTCCACTCTTCATAAGGTTTTGGTGTATAATCAGCATCAACTTTCATCATTCCATTTGGAGCAAAAACTGTCTCTGTGATATCTGAACCATCTTTACCATATGCTTTCATTCCAACACCAGCAAATGGTGGGATAAGCATTGCAAAATCAAATTCTTTCTCACCAAAACTACCATCAAGAAGTTCGTAAGACACTTTTCCTTTTTCAACTTTATTTACAGCAGCACCAGTAATCCAATCGATACCACGCTCAGTATAAAGAGATTCTGCAAAGATTTTTCCTGAAATAACATATCCACCTCTTTTGATATGAACACCACCCATACCAAAATCACCAAGAGAAGATTCATTTGAAATCCATGTAATCTCTGCCATATCTCTTACACCGTGTTGTTTTAACTTATGCTCGATGTTAAAGATATATTCAAATGCAGCACCTTGACAAGTACAAAGACCATGACCAGTACCAACTAAAAATCTTTGTTTTTCACCATTTTTCATCTTCTCGATACAAGCATCAAGTTCGTGTGAAGCATGAACAGCATGGTCAGCAGTACAAACAGAAACTGTATGCTCACCCATTTGGCTTCCTTCACCAAGACCAGGAGTTGCACCAAAATTAAGTTTTGGACCAGTTGCATTGATGAGATAGTCATATTCTAACTCTTCTGTTGTTCCCTCTTTTCCTTGACCAGTGTACTCAATTGTTACAAAAGGTTTTTCTACTGCTTCACTTCCTTCTGGATGGATAGAAACTGCTTTTGCTTGTCTATAATCGATACGAGTTTTTGCATAAACAGGTGCAAGGTCAAAAGTAACTTCCTCTTTTGTCATCTCACCTACACCAACCCAAATATTTGAAGGGATCCAGTTCCATTTTGAGTTTGGAGTAACAACTACCACCTCATGTTCAGAACCAAGCCATTTTTCAGCGAATGTTGCTGCAGTGTGACCTGCAACACCAGCACCAAGAACTACTAATCTTGCCATAAATTCTTCCTTTTTAAATTTTCTACATAAAATCATATCATAAAAATTTTAGAATTTATCATAAAATTTTCAATGATATTTATAGATTTTATTTATATTTAGTAAAAAAAATGCACAAATCCCCTAAAATAGGGGATTATCTCTTTTTGAAATTTTACTTAAATAAAATTTTATCAATAATTTCTAAAAGATTATTTGAGATAGAGTGTGTAGATTTTACACATTTTAGTACTTCTTCTATCTGCTTTTTATTTGTTTGATTGAGCTTATTATATAGTTTAAATGCACCTGCTAAAGAGGAAGCCATCTGAGGATTGATAGCATCAATCTCTATAATTTTATCAGCAATAAATCGATACCCTAAGCCATCTTTTGCATGAAAATAACGAAAATTTTGTGTAAAACTTCCAAGAAGAGCACGAACCAAATTTGGTACTTGCATATCATATGCTGGGTCTTGTTGTAATAGTTTTACTCTTTGTAAAACTCCCTCTTTTTCAGAAGATGCAAGGAGTGCAAAATATTTATTCATCACCAATGTATCTTTGTGATATCTATGATAAAAATCTTCTAAAAACTCTTTTGCATCAAAAGAACTTCCTTCAATAATAGCAAGAGCATTGATTCTATCTGTCATTGTTTGTGCTTTTTGATATTGTATTTTTGCAAGGGTGATAATATCTTCACTCTCAACATATGATAAAAGTTTTAACACTCTATTTCTCAATGCTCTTTTTCCAATAGAATCTGGCTCAAAACTATGATAGATTTCTAATAATTTCTCTTTATACATTATAGCAAGTGTTGTATGAAGTTTATCAGATGCTTCATAAATCACATCAAAATCAATACTTTCTTGTGTTTGCATAATAGCACTAATAGATGGAAGTTCAAGAAGCAATGCTTTATAAGATAAATCCCCTTGAAATTCAAGTAATGAGCCAAAAGTTTGAAGATAAAGAGGGTCTATCTCTTTTCCTTTCATCATATTTTGCAAGACTTCTAAAGCAAAATTTTGTGCGGCTTCATACTTTGTAAAACTATTCGTATCATACTGCATCAAAAAAGGATAATTTGGTTTTTGTAATTGTTTGATAATAATTGGAGCACTAAAATCTCTATTAAGAGATACGATTGGTTGTGATGATAAATTTTCAAAAGTAAACTCTTGTTCTGCTTTATTGATTTCTAAAACTTTTTCAATGATTTCAGAGCCATTTTGCTCTAAAAGTCCAATTTTTAGTGGAAAATGGTAATGTTTTTGCTCTTTATTATCAACACTCTTTGGAATTTTTTGTGTAAACTTTAATGTGAGTTTATCTTGAGCAAATTGCTCTTCTACAATAAGTGTTGGTGTACCACTTTGATGATACCAACGCTCAAAGATACTCAAATCTTTTTTATTTGTATGACTCATTGCATATAAAAAATCATGAATTGTTACTGCTTTTCCATCATATGCTTCAAAATAATAATCCATCCCCTTATAAAATCCCTCTTTACCTAAAAGGGTAAAAAGCATACGGATAACCTCAGCACCTTTTTCATAAACTGTGGCAGTATAAAAATTATTCATCGAAATATATGATTTTGGTTGGATTGGATGTGCAGTTGGGGAAGCATCTTCTACAAATTGTCTTTGACGAAGCATTTTTACATCATTAATTCGTGCAACCTCTTTAGAATTCATATCTGCACTAAATTGCTGGTCACGAAAAACAGTTAATCCCTCTTTTAATGTAAGTTCAAACCAACTTTGACACGTGATACGATTTCCTGTCCAATTATGAAAATATTCATGAGCAATAACACTTTGTATCCCCATAAAATCTTTATCTGTTGCGTGTTCTTTATCTGCAAGTACATAATGGGAATTAAAAATATTTAATCCTTTATTTTCCATCGCTCCCATATTAAAACTATCTACTGCAACGATATTATAAATCTCTAAATCATATTCACGTTTATATACTTTTTCATCCCATAGCATCGCATCTTTAAGAGATTGCATCGCATAACTGCATTTTGATTCATTACCTAAATCACAATAAATATGCAAATCTATCTCTTTACCACTTTTTGTCACAAACTTATCTTCTAAAACTCCCAAATCTCCTGCTACAAGTGCAAAAAGATATGATGGTTTCACAAAAGGGTCAATCCACGTCACACTATGTCTTTTGCCTTTTTCCTCTTCTTTGTATTTATTACCATTACTTAGTAAAATGGGATACTTTTTTTTATCTGCTATCACTGTGGTTGTAAATACACTCATCACATCTGGTCTATCTAAATAAGGAGTTATTTTTCTAAATCCTTCTGGTTCATTTTGTGTACAAAAGATATCTCCAGATTTGTAAAGTCCTTCTAATTCTGTATTAAGATATGGATAAATTTTATTGATAATTTTTATTTGAAAAGTTTGAGGAACATTATAGATAGTTAAATGGGTGCCATCATAATGATACCTGCTTGAATGAAGTTTTAGATTGCCAAGCCATATCTCTATAAGCTCAAGTTCTAAACTATCTAAAATCAAATCTTGTTGAGATAGATTTGTTTTATTAAATTCCATTGTATTTGTTACAATAGTATAATCTTCAAAAATATCAAAAACCAAATCAACACTTTTGATACTAAAATCTGGTTTTTTATAATCTTTTAAAAAAATCTCTTTTGGTTTTTCCATCTATTTTCCTTCTACTCTCTTACTTATATCCATATTTTTCTAAATAACTATCATTGTCTAATTCCATATCATCTTCAACATCATCTAAATCAATCTCATCTTCTTTCTCTTTTTGATGAACATCTTCCTCTTTGTCATCATCATAAAAGTCATCTTGAAATCGTTTTTTATAAGTATTGACAATGATAGCATCATAATACTCTTCAGATAATCTTTCTAAGGCTCTTTTTGCTTTATCATAATCATCATAACATCCACATCGTACACTTTGTATATTTCCTATCTTAATAAGTTTACACGAAGCAGGATAATTATGCTCAGAAAAATCATATAAAGAGTCTTTTTTTATATAAAAACTTTTTATTTGCACACTATAACATTCATCTACTGACTTTGCAAAAAGCCCAGATACTATGAATAGGAACAAAATAAAATACTTCATTTTTACACCATTTTTTCAATATATAAAAAACCTTGCCAAAGAAGAGCACTCATTATCCCAGCACTAAATCCTGCAATAATATCATCTCCCATCACACCTATTCCACCACTTGCTTCACGGTCAATTCTTCCAATAATAGAAGGTTTTGTAATATCAAAATAACGAAACAATAAAAAAGAAAGCAAAGATTGTATCAAAAATCCATTAGAAAATTGTGTGATTGCATCAAAAGAAACACCAACAGCAGGTGCAACACTAAGTGCAAACCACATCCCAGCAAGTTCATCTATAACAATACTTTTATCATCGTGTGTTTGTGATATCTCTTCATATTTATTAATCTCTCTTACAGCAACAACACTAATAAGCGAAGCTGCTAAAAAGAGTGTATATTGATCAAAATAGATTAATAGAAGCATACCAAGAGGAAGTGCTACTAAACTTCCTATCGTTCCGGGTGCATATGGGGAGAGTCCACTATATCCTACTGTTAAAAAAAATCTGTTCATCTTTCTATCCTATGTAAGTGAAGTTGTTTGGTATAATTTCATAAGCTCTATATAGAAATCTTTTTCATTATGTTCTTGTAAAAGTCCCTCAACAGGGAAAATATCATAGTATAATTTTTCTAAATTTCTAATCCTATTTGGATGCATTTTTGAAAGAATAAAAGCAGATATCTCTTTTCTCATCAAAACAGCAGGAGGAACAAGTCCAAGTTCTAAGAGTGTTAAGATGGAATCTGCTCTATAAGATATATGATGATGTTTTCCATGAGGACAGTTTTTGGTACTTACAAGAGTGGTACACTTATCACAATAAACATACTCACTTGATATCTCTATATCAATATCAATTCCTTTGATATTATCAATTACCGATTTATGAAGATTTGTATCATAAAATACTCCAAGCCCAGCATGATTACTACCAATAGTAACTCTATGACATCCATAATTTTTTGCCACAATAGCATCAATAACAATCTCATTAAACCCAGCAAAAAGATAACTATTTTCAAGAGGTACAATCACAATTCTATTTTTTGGTAAAAAATGAGTGATAAAAAACTCCAAAACCTCTTTACGTATTGTATAACTAAGATTTTCATCACCATAAGGTTTTAATAAAAAAATAACCAATAAATCAGTTGTATCTAAAGTATTGCGTATCAATCTCTCGTGAGCTCTATGAAGTGGATTAGCTGCCATAAATAGGGAAGAGATATGTTTGGCATTGAGTTGTTTTTTACATTCATTGATTTTATCAAAATACTGATTTGGAACATCATTTAAAAGCTGATACTCACCACTAATAGCAAAAGAACCAAGTCTTTTGAGTGTTCTTTGAACACCCGGATGGCTAAAATCATCTGTCCCATAAATTTTTTTTACACGTGCAACAGAATCAATCTCAAAAATTTCATCAACTTCCAATACTGCAAATTCTTCATTATCACAAATAAGAGTAATCATCTCACCTTTTTGTAACGAAGAAATAACTTGTTCATTTTTTTTCCCAGCTGGAGCCAAAATAAAAGGAAATGGAAAACTCACCCCTTGAAATAAACCACTATGAAGCACCTCTTGACTCTCTTGTTTATTCATGAGGTGTTTTAATGGAGCTAAAAGCCCATCTTTTAGCAATTTTAAAGCAGAAGCCGCTTCATTATCTATAAAAACAGTTTTATTTCTTTTTGAGGAGATCATATTTTTTTCTTTTTTCCCATAAACTTTTACGTGATATTCCAAGTTTTTTTGATAGTTCTGTATCTGGATATTTATTTTGATAATTAAGGACTATATATTTTACATAATCCTCAATAGGTAAAATATCTCCTTGGTCAAAAACACTTTTTGTATCTAAAAAATCATTTTGATTTTTTAAATCAATAACTGGATAATCCACATCATCTATCATATCTGAACTTGAGATAATAATCTCTTTTGTTGCAATAGACTCTAAAAAATCTTTTTTAAGCGATTTTTTTAACATTTGATATTCTATAGCATAAATGATACAGTTTTTTGGTGCTCTTTTAATCTCTTCAAAAACTAAAGAATCCTTAAAATCTACAAAATAGAGTGCTTTTTTCCTTTTTTTTGCATATTGAAAAGCAAAAGCATCGGCATATTTTTGAAAATTAGAGAAAAGAAAAACTGGAAGTTTAATATTTTCATAATCATAATCCAAACCAATATTTTCAAATGTATAATCCAAATATCTTTCATAAGCTTGATTTGTAATTTTTAAATATTCATAATCTTGATGATGCTCTATCTTACGGATAAGTTCTTCAATCATAAAAGGCTTTAAGATATAATCTTTTGCTCCAGCGGCTAAAGGTTTTGTCACAGTATCATTGCTAATATAAGATACCATTAAAATAACAATTGCTCTTTTAAAAATATCGATAATAGGTGCGAAATCTTGACCATTAATATTTGTAGATAATAAAACAACATCATAATCAGTTGTCTCAATAGCATCTTTTACAGAGGTACACATATCACATATATGTCCTCTCTCACCAAGTTTGGTTGCAATACTTTGTGCTAAATATATCTCATTTTCTATAATTAGTATCTTCAAGTTACACCTTTATCTTTGAACTTTTTGTCCAATCAAAATATTTTAAATTTGCATTTGCAATCACAGCAACACCCTCTTCTCTTCCAACAAAACCAAGTTTTTCTGTTGTTGTTGCTTTGACATTAACTCTATGTTCTTTTATCTTTAAAATAGAAGCCAAAACCTCTCTCATAGCCAATTTATATGCCCCAATTCGTGGCTTTTGTGCAGTTATCGTTATATCAACATTCACAATCACAAATCCATAGTTATATAATCTTTTTACCACTTCAAAAAGAAGCTTTTTTGAATCTATGCCCTTGTATTGTTCATCGTTATCTGGAAAAAGTGTTCCAATATCTCCCATTCCAGAAGCTCCAAGTAATGCATCAATGAGTGCATGAATAGCCACATCTCCATCACTATGTGCTTTAAAACTTAGTGGTGTATCTATTTTGATACCTCCAAGCCACATTACTCCACCCTCTTGGAGCTGATGCACATCAAATCCATTTCCACTAAAAATATCTTGTGATGGTTTTTTTAAACATGGAATTTTGTTTAAATCTTCTATATAAGTGATTTTATGTGCATTTTCATCCCCTAAAACAAAAACTCTTTTGCCACCATATGCAACAATTGCACTGCTTTCATCTGTAAATTCCTCTTCTGTTTGAAGGGCTTCTTTTAAAATAGAAGTTTTTGAGAGTTGTGGTGTTTGTACTCTTTTAACCAAATCTCTATTAATTGTCTCATTTTCATACACAATTGTATCTGTTACACGAAGATAAGGAACAATAACATCAGCACTCTCTTTAAGAGCAAATAACCGCTCAATCAAATCTTTATCGATACAACTTCGTGCAATATCACTCACAAGAGTATAAGGTGTATCAACAATTTCTAATGCATTTTGTAAAGATTTTTGTCTTGTTGTAGAACCCTCTACAAAAATAAAAGAAGAAGATGGATGATAACTTTTCATAAAAGGGATATCCTCTTTTGAAGCAGTAATAATAATCTTTTCAAAAGAGTACTCATTTTTTAGCTTATCTGCTACAAAATACCACAAAGGATCATTATCTATCCTTAGCCATTGCTTTTTTACATCTAACTCAAAACGGCTAGAACTCCCAGCTGCAAGTAAAATAAGGGTCGTATCAGACAAAAAAAACTCCATAATGTTAAAAGTGTTACGAAATTATACACTTTTAACCCTTTTTTTTACCTTTGTATGATATTTTGTACAGTTTGCAAGTGAACCTACTTCTTCTTGTTCTATTAATTTTTGCTAGGTACTTAGGTTTGCTAACTCCGTGTCAGTTAATCCTGTTGTTTGTTTTATTATTTCTTTTTCAACTTTTGCTTTTATTAAATTAAGTGCTATCTTTTTCCTTTCTTCAATTTGTCCAATTACATAAGTTGATTCATAAAGACTTGCTTCATGATGTTTATCCTCTTGATATTTATTGTATGCAATCCTTTCTTCTTCACTCATCTTTAGATAATCCAACTCCTCTGCTGCTTTTAGAAGCCCTTTTGCTTTTGGATTTTCTGGAATAGTTTCATTTTTTAAAAAGTTTATCCATTCATCAAGTGTATCTTTTGCAACATCATTAAAGTTTTTAATTTTTATAAGATAATATTCAGGATATAATTTTTCAACTTTATCAATATTATAAAGCTCTTGTTGTTTTTTATTAAGTTGCAATTCACTCTTATTATGTAGTCCTATAAATTTTGTTGTTCCTTTGTAAATATAGTCATCCCCGTCACCAAAATTAAAGTATAAAATTGATATGGAAATAACTTTACTAACTTTTGAATAAGGTTCTGCCTCTTTCATATGTTCAGTTATTATTTTACTTGAAGCATATAAAATTCTTTGCAAATAATCAAGCTCTGAACTATATTGAATTTCAATTAATATTATTTGACCTTTTTCATTTTTTACCTTTAAATCAAGTCTATTAAACTTATTGTTTTTTTGTTCTTGATTTGATTCGCTTTCAAGTATCTCTATAATCTTAATATTCTCTTTTAAAAGTTCAAACAAAAAGCCTTCAAGTATTTCAAAGTTTGCCTTGCTTCTTAGGATTCTTTTTATTGCCCAATCAAAGCTTATTAGTTTTCTTGGCATTCTTTCATGCTCCCTTATTATTATCGCACATATTTTAATATATTTTTGATAAATTTTATCAACAAACTCTCTTAAAAGCTAATAGTATTTTTTCATAATATGCAATAAGTGAAAAAATCTGTTCCTTTAAAAGTTTATCAACTTTTTCTTTTTGCTCTTGTGTAGTGGAAGGATTATCAAAAAAATTATAAATATAATTCAAAATATAATATAAATAACTATCTAATACCCTTGCAAGTTCAAATGTATCAAGTGCATTTTGCTGTGTAATGATATCTACTATCTCTTGTGCATATTGTTTTGGAGTTTGTGTTGAGAATGTATGATTTAAAAGGTCTGCTTTTATCTTTTTGATATATTCAAAACGATTTTGAAGATTTTGTCTATCTTGTGATGAAAAACCTTTTGTTTGATGACTTATAAAAAGCTGTTGTAATTGTGTTTGGATAGCTTTGAGTGGTTGGAAATTTTGAATATTTTTACAATGCAAGGCTTTTGTTTTGTGAAAATAAGCTCCATCACTTAAATTATAAATATGTTGTGATGGGTCAATTAATTTACTAAAATAATGATTTATTATATTGACAGAGCTATTGAGATGTGCTGTTGTAAAAACTTTTTCATCAAAGTTTCCATCAATTTCAAAAAGATTCTCTTTATATAAAAGTTCTTTCTCACTTGAGAAAAAAGTATCTAATGTTTTTTTATCTTGATGCAATTGGATATGGTCACTTTTTGTCTTGCTATCAACTGCTAAATCAAGTCCTAAAAGATAGATGTTTTTTACTTTTGTTAAGAGTAAAAAGAGATACGAAACAGACCCCACACAATTTGATGTCATATGAAAAGCATCTTTTTTATAATGGGTATTTGATTCAAATAAAATACTTTTTTCTTTTGGAAACATCTCTAAAAGTTTCTGTGGTGATGATGCTGAAAAAAGTAAAATACTCTCTTGTAAAAAAGAGAGATTTTCTAACCTCTCAAAAGATTTTATAGAAGCTTCAAATGGGTCAAGATGGATAACAATATTTGGTTTGATATTATATTTTTCTAAAAATGACAGACTTGAAGATACTGCAACAATGACAAATTTTTCTTGATTTTGTTGTAAAAACTCCCTATTTTTTTCCAAAGATGGCCCGCTGGCTACAAGTAAAAATGGTATCTCATTCAATGAAGAAAAATAAAAATCTTTTTTTAAAATATTATATCCATTTGCTATATTTTGTAAAGGAATTGTATTAATACGCATATAATCAGTAAATAAAAATTTTAAATCTGCTTGGCTTGAGGTTGCAATATAAAACTGTTCTATTTTATCAGTTTTGTGACTTTGTAAATGAAAATATTTTATATAATGATTAAGATAATATTGCTCTTTTAAAAATCTTTCTGATGTTTTTGCAAACTCACTTTGATTTTCAAAAACTGAGAAAAAAAGTGTTGTATTTTGAGCAAGCTTTGGATAATTAGTACAAAATAAAGAGAGTCGAAATAATTCTAAATCATCTTCTACTATAAGATAACAAGAAGCTGATACTTTTTGCATTATCGCATCAAGATGCCTTCCAAGTCCAACACCAAAAAAGATATACTTTCCAATGTTATGTAAAAAATCTACTCTTTCTTGTTCTGTAATATAAAGAATATCAGCAACATATGATGCAATAGATTTTAGAGGATTTTGTTGTTTTAATTGTTGATAAAAAGTTACATCTTCTTGTAAATACTGCTGTCTGAGAAATCCTTCAAAACAGTAATCTTGTGTTGAAAAATCGATACTTTTTACAGAGAGTTCTGTATGCTTTTTTATTTGTTTATTATAAAGATAAATTCCACTTTCTCTTTCATAAACATCAAAATCACCATTTTCATATACAAGTTCATATTTTTCTTTATAATACCCTTGTGTAACAGCATGGTCATAAGCAGCAAGTTTTTCAAAAAGCTCTTTGTGGTGTGTTTGAAAATACTCAATATTTTGTGTAAAGTTTGTTGTGATAATCTCTTGGATATTTGACATTACTCTTTCGCTTTCTTTTTTGATATAATAGCAAATTCGCTCTTAAGTAATTTGGCAAAAAAGGTTCTTATATGAATTACCAAGGTAAATTCTTTCAATTTGCATTTTTTTTCACTCTTTTAGTGATAGAATATCTCGCAACAACTACACTTCAAATAAAACCACTTGAACATAGCTGGGATAAAGCAAATCACTTTATTGCTTTTTTTACACTCTATATTTTATTGTCTCTTGCATTTAAACAACTCACAACCAAAATAAAAATAATACTCTTACTTCTTTATGGCATTCAAATAGAAATAGTCCAATCTTTTATCCCAAATAGAGAATTTTCCCTTCTTGATGTTGTTGCAGATAGTATTGGTATTATTATTGGAATATTAATTTTTCAAATGGTTACCAAAATTTTTCATACGAAATAATTGACACTCACTCCCACTACTTCGAAAAACTACAAGTGATGGAAGTAAAGAGGACTCAAAACCATATGCTCTACATCCATGGGGCTGTCCTTGTTTCCACGTAACAAAATAATACTGACATCTTCTACAATTTATTCTTTTCATCTTTTTATTGTACAATAAAGAAAATAAAAAAAAGAGGCAATTATGGATAAAATTTTACTTATGATACAACTCCAAAATCAACTCAATGATGCAACAAATGGAGAAAAATGGACAGAAGGTATCACAAAAAATGGAAAAGTTATTAACTGGAAACGGTGTATTTATATGGAATGTGCTGAGATGGTGGATAGTTTTGCATGGAAACATTGGAAAAATATAGACCAAGAGCCAAATTGGGATAATCTTCAAATAGAAGTTGTTGATGTTTGGCATTTTATTATCTCTTTGGCTATTGAAGAATATTCTAAAAATCTTCGAGGTGGATTAGAAGAACTTGCACTTGACATTACACAATCTTTTGATTTGAATCAAATAGATACTAAAAAAGCAGAGTTTGGCTCACAAGAAGAGATACTTAAAAAAGTAGAAGATATTATGTGCTTGGCTTTAGATAAAGAAAATTTTGATTTAGAAAAGCTTCTTGGTGATTTTTTTGAGCTTGTTACATTGAGCAATCTAAACTTAAATACACTCTACAAGCTTTATGTGGGTAAAAATATTTTAAACCAATTTAGACAAGATAATGGGTATAAAGATGGAACATATATCAAAATGTGGAATGGAGTAGAAGATAATGCCATAATGCAAGAAATTTGGAAAGAAAATGAAAATATAGACCCAAATCAACTTTATAAAGAACTCACAAAGCGATATATAGCACTCACAAAAAACGAGGAGTAAAAAATGTTTAAAACACTATTTATTGTACTACTATCTCTTTTTTTAGTCTCTTCATCTCTCTATGGGAAAAATAAAAAAGAGGATAAACAATCTCATAAAAATGAAAAATATCTCAAACATATGATGCATGAAATGAAACCATTAAAAGTTTTGATGCATCTTTCATTAACAAAGGCTCAAAAACACAAAATTGATACCATTGTACAAAAAGTAAAAAATACAAAATATAAAATCAAAAACAAACAAAAACTCAAAAATGCTTTTACAGAAAGTAATTTTAATGAAAAAATGTTTGTCCTTGCACTCAAACAAAAAAGTAATCAAAAAATCAAAAAAGAGTTTGTACTTTTTAAACGTATCTATGCTATCTTAACACCAGCACAAAAAAAAGAGCTTTATCAGCGACTCCATACAAAAAAGAAGAAGAAAAAATAATATGAAGTGTTTATTATGTGAAGAGTTTTCACTCTCACATATTTGTAAAAACTGTCAAAAAAATTATCTCACACCATCACTTTATAAAAGAAAAATTACAGATAATATTGAGGTAGTCTCTTTTTATGAATACTCATCTATAAAAGATCTTATTCACACAAAACATACAGATATTGGTTTTTATATTTATAATATTCTTGCACAAAATAGCTTCAAAAAATTTGGAGAAAATTTTCATTTTGTCCATCAGGTTGCTTCTATTGGAGTTGATGATACTCCAAAATATGGCTATTCACATACAGCTATACTCAACAAATATCTCAAAAGTAATTTTATCCATCCACTCTATAATAAGCTCAGAGCAAAAAACAATATCTCATATGCCAATAAATCAAAAGAGTTTAGACAAACACATCCAAGAGATTTTGTTCTACAAACATTTGTAGAACAAGATGTGATTTTGGTTGATGATATCATTACAACTGGCTCAACCCTCTCTCAAGCTATAAATACTCTAAAACAAGCAAACAAAAACCCTCTACTTTGCCTAACTTTAGCAGATGCTTCATCGTAAAGGTTTCATAAAATACTCTACCAAATAAAATCCACTTCCAGCCATTATTACTGTTCCAAAGGCATTTAAAAAGATATTGGTAAGTGCTAACATAATATGTCCACCATTTAAAAGTAAAAAACTTTCAATAGCAAATGTAGAATATGTCGTAAGTGCTCCAAGTATTCCTGTCGATAAAAATGATTTTGTTGTTAAAGAAAAAAAACTTGTATACATAAAATACGCTACCAATACACCCATAATAAAACTTCCAAGAAAGTTCACCCCAAGTGTACCAAATGGAAGTTCATGTGGTAATTTATGAGAAATCACACCATTTAAGTAAGCTCTTGAAATAGCACCTATAAAACCACCACTACCTATGGCTATCATCGTTTGTAAGCTCATCATCATACACCTTTTGCATTTTTTTTCTTAAATCATTCAACCAGTTTTCATCATTTTTATTTGCAATAAAAGAATCCATAAAAATCACTTTAATACATCCTGGTCTATAATAAAAGCGTTTAATATCATAATATTTTCTTGTTTGGATAAGTACAACAGGTTGCACTCTTAATTCGTATCTATCTGCTACAACTTTTGCACCACTTTTAAAAGGAAGCATCTTATCACCCTTTCCACGTGTCCCTTCGGGAAATATGGTAATAACTCTTCCTTTATTAAGTCTATTTTTAGCATTTTTTAGAAGTTTTACTAATGAAGATTTATTTTGACGCTCTACTGGAATATCTTCAGGAATACTCATAGTAAGCCCAAAAAAAGGTACATCAAACAACTCTTTTTTTGCAACCCAAGCTAAATCTTTTTTTGTTACAGTCTCCATAATAGCTATATCTAAATCACTTTGATGATTAATAAGATACATCTGGACAGCAGGGTCTTCTTCCCCTTTTTTTTCTACACAAAAAAAAGTACTCAATCGAATAATCCAAGATGCAATCTTCCTTGCATAAGGACGTGGTACAATAGGATATAACACCAAAGATAATATCAAAGAAAAAAAGATAATAATAGTCGCATAAAGCCAACTAATATGAGCAAATATCTTCATTTTTCACCCAACCTATTTGTTCATTATCAAGTTTAACTTTTGTAAAACCTTTGACAGAACCCTCTTTTAAAAGATGAAATTCTGCTTGTGTTTTCTCAAAAACTGTTCCATTTCTTACAGGAAGCAAATAAATATTTGAACCTTCTTTAATACATACCTCTTGAGCAGGAAATAACAAATACACTCCATATCCAAAAGGGATAAGCATCACTATGAGATAAAGATATTTTCTTGTCATTATCACATAAACTAAAATCAATAAAGCAATAAAAAGTGCAATAAAAGCTTTTATATTGTTATGTGATTGGTCTTTTGGTTTTAAATCTGTTTGTGTTGTTACACTATCATCAACTACTTCAATAGGTATATTGAGTAAAATATACTTATTTTTTAAAAGATTAAAATAAGAAAATGAAAAATTTTCTATCTCTTTATTTATGATAGCATAATATGTAACTCTTGATTTTTCATAAGAACCAGAATGAGATTCTATCCCTTGTTTTGGAACATTTTGAAAATGAAGATCTAAAACATCACCATTTGTAATTTCAGCAATAAAAATCACAATATTATATCGATTATCAAATGTAGTTGTTTTATAATCAATTAAATGAAATGAATTTGCTATAATATGTGAAAATTTTTCATCTGGATTTAATGAGATGACATTAAGTCTCTTCCCACCAATAACCGTACTTTCATAGTGAGGTTTTTCATCTAAAAAATTTGCACCTATTATATCTGTTTGATTTGTTTCATTTGTTTCATTTCCTTCATTATTAAAAACCAAAGAAGCTGTAATAACAGGAAGTTTTGCTTTACTACTGATAACCTTAAAATCAAACGAATCTAACAGATACTTCCCATCATATTCTCTTTTTGGGAGAGTATCTAAGATTTTTATCCCATAATAATTAGAAAATTGATACTTGATAGTATCATAATTTGGAACTATTGAAAGTGTTTTGAGAGTAAAATGAAATATCCCTCCTTTAATCACCCTTTTTGGTACATCTTTATAGTGTAAATAAATTGCTTTTTCTCCAAATAAAGATGTCACCAAAAAAAGTAAAAAGAGAAATGTTTTCATCACGCTTCAAAAAAACCTTCTAACATTTTTACACCATCATCTGAACCTAAAACAGCTTCCATTGCACGCTCTGGATGTGGCATCAAACCAAATACATTTTTTGTTTCATTGCAGATTCCAGCGATAGATTCAACACTACCATTTGGATTTTTTACATCTCCATTTTCATCACAATATGTCAATAAAATTTGATTGTTTTCTTTGAGTTTTGCTAACCCTTCATCATCAATATAATAATTTCCATCATGATGAGCAATAGGAATATTAACAATATCCCCTTTATTTAATTTTTTCAAAAATACATTATCATTATTTTGGACTTTTAATGTATGATGTTTTGAGATAAAATGCAAACCATCGTTTCGCTTTAAAGCACCTGGTAACAATCCAGCTTCTGTTAAAATTTGAAAACCATTACAAATTCCAAGTACCTTCCCGCCATCTTTTGCATATTCTTTTACTGCTTTCATAACAGGACTAAATTTTGCAATAGCACCACTTCTTAGATAATCACCATAAGAAAAACCACCAGCAACAACTAACAAATCAGTATCTTTTGGTAAACTCTCTTCTTTATGCCATACAATCTGAGTTTCTGCACCAAGTTTCTCAAAAGCATACTGTGTATCGTATTCACAATTTGTTCCGGGAAATTGAAGAATAGTAACTTTCATTATACTAACTCTATCTCATAATCTTCAATAACTGTATTTGCTAAGATCTCTTCACACATCTTACTTACCTCTTGCATCGCTTTTTCTTTATCTGTTTCATTAAGTTGTAAGATAATTTGTTTTCCAATTCTTACATCTTCTACATTTTCAAAATGTAAAGAATCAAGTGCATGATGCACTGTTTTTCCTTGAGAATCTAAAACACCTGCTTTTAAATGAATATTTACAATTGCTTTCATAGTACCTTCCTATTTATTTAATATACGTTCTAATACTTGTTCATAAGCTACTTTAAGCCCACCAATACCTTCACGAAATCTATCTTTATCCATTTTTTCACCACTCTCAACATCCCAAAAACGGCAATTATCTGGTGAAATCTCATCAACTAAAATAATATTTCCACTTGCATCTTTTCCAAATTCAAGTTTAAAATCCACTAAATTTAAACCTTTTTCTAAAAAATATGGACGCAAAATATCATTCACCTGACGAGCCATACGACGAAGTTTGTCTAACTCATCTTGAAAATCAACAAGTCCTAAAATAAGTGCATGTTGGTCATTTAATTTTGGGTCACCAAGAGCATCATTTTTATAATCAAACTCAACTAAAGTAAATGGAAGCACTTTTCCATCTTCTATCCCTAAATTACGACTCAAACTCCCCGTTGCAATATTTCTTACAATCACTTCAATCATAATCACATCTGCTTTTTTATGAAGCATATGATTATCATCTAACATTTTTACAAAATGTGTTGGAATCCCATTTTCTTCTAAAAGTTTAAAAAGCTCTGTTGAAATTTTGTTATTTAAAGCACCTTTTCCTGCTTCACTTGATTTTTTCTCCCCATTAAAAGCAGTTAAATCATCTTTAAATTCAGAGATAAGCAAATTTTCATCATCTGTTGTAAATATTTTTTTTGCTTTTCCCTCATATAATAATTCACGTTTTTCCATATTTTATTTCCCTTTCATAATAATTAAAGCTTTTATTACATCTACTGCTTCTTTTAATTGAATATCTTTTTGCATCATTTTAGGTGTAATTATATCTTTTTTCTCTTTTGTTTCATTATTTTCATCAGATTTTTTTCCATCTACTTTTGCAAGTTCTGATTTGAGATGTTTTTTCAAATTTGCTTCTTTTAAAGAAAAACTACTTTCATGTGTTTTTACCTCTCCTGGAAGCACTGTGATATCTGGAGTTACACCAACTGCTTGAATTGTTCTTCCACTTGGAAGATAATATCTTGCAATTGTTAATTTTATCGCTTCATCTTTTGTGATTGGAAGAACAATTTGCACACTTCCTTTTCCAAAAGTTTTCTCTCCAACAAGTACAGCTCTTTTATTATCTTGCAATGCACCACTTACAATTTCACTCGCACTTGCACTTCCACCATTTACAAGAACGACTAAAGGAACTTCTGTTAATGTAGCTGATTTTGTTGCACTAAAAGTTTGGTCTTCACTTTTGTGTCTTCCTTTTTGTGATACAATAGTTCCTTTATCTACAAAAGTATCTACCACTTTTACTGCTTGGTCAAGTAAACCACCAGGATTGTTTCGTAAATCTAAAATAATCCCTTTTGTTTTTTTCTTATTTTCAAGGATAGCTTTTCTCACACCATCTGCAACTTTTTTATCAAAACTTGTTATTCTAATATAAAGGATATCATCTTCAATCTTCTTTATATAAACTGACTGAATTTTAATAATACCTCTTACAATATGCACAACAAAAGGTTTTGGAGTATCTTTTCTTACAATAGTTACATCAATAGGTGTCCCCACTTTTCCACGCATTTTAGAAACTGCTTCATCTATTGACATTCCAAGAGTTGATTCATCATTTATTTTTAAAATGATATCTCCTGCTTTTAATCCTGCCTTATCTGCTGGAGTTCCTTCAATTGGAGCAATAACAGTCAAAGCACCATCTTTCATTCCAACAGTAATTCCAAGTCCACCAAACTCACCATTTGTTTGAACTTTTAATCTTTTGTAGTCCTCTTTTGTCAGATAATTTGAATGTGCATCAAGATTGCTAAGTAACCCTTTTAAAGATTTTGTGATAAGCTCATCCATTGTAAGTTTATCAACATTATACTCTTCAACAATACTAATAACTTTTGTGAATTTTTCCAAAGCTTCAAGACGAGAAAGGTGCGTTCCATTTATATCTATTTTCTTATTTTCTTTTGCAAAAAGATTTACAGAAAACATCATAGAGGCTGATAAAGCCATCGATACAAAACCAAATGTGATAAATTTTTTGTTGCCCATATCTATCCTAAATTTTTTTGTTATTATAGTTTATTTGGGGTTAATAATATCTTTTATTTTATAAATTTATAATATGGAAAGAAAAAAAGAGAGGAAAAGGGGCAAAAAAATGAGCCCCTTAAAAAGAGAAAAAAGTTAATTTTTCTAATTAACTCATTTGTGCTGCAACTTCAGCAGCAAAATCATCTTCAGCTTTTTCAATTCCTTCACCAACTTCAAGACGGATAAAATCAACAATCTCAGCAGTTCCACCAACTTTTTTCGCTGCTTCTTCTACTGCTTGAGCAACTGTTTTTTTATCATCAAGTACATATGCTTGGTCTAATAAAGCAAGCTCTTTATCTAAAGTTGTATTATCACTAATAAAACGAGCTAAAGAACCAGGAATAATTTTATCCCAAATTTTTTCTGGTTTGTTTTGAGCTTTTAAATCTGCTTTAATTCGTTCTTCTGCTTCTGCAAGAACTTCATCTGTAAGTTGAAGCATAGAAACATAAAGAGGAACATTTTTTAAAGGTTTTTTCAAACGAGCTAACTCTTCATTTTCTTTTTTGATTGCTTCAATTCTTCCTTTTGTTTCTTGTTCAACAAACTCAGGAGAAAAATCTTTATAGCTTAATGTTTTTGGTTTCATTGCTGAAGCATGCATTGCAACTTGTTTTAAAGTATCTCTTAATGCTTCTGCAGTTTCTTTACTATCACATTTTGCTTTTACGATAACTGCAATACGACCATTTGAATGGATATATCCATTAATTGCAACAGTTTCATCTTCTGCTTCTAATGTACCAAAACGACGAAGATCAATTTTCTCACCAATTTTAGCAGCAGTTTCTGTAAAATAAGTTCCAAATTCAGTTTCCATCACTTCAGATACATCTGATGGATTTTTTACAAAAATTTCTTCTGTTGTTTTTAAAACAAGATTTTGGAATGCTTCATTTTTTGCAACAAAGTCAGTTTCAGAGTTTACTTCTACAACAGTTGCTTTTGAAAAATCATCAGCAATTTTTAAACCAACTAAACCTTCAGCCGCAACTCTTGATGCTGCTTTTTTTGCTGCTTTTGCAATCCCACGCTCTTTTAACCACTCTTTTGCTTTTTCGATATCACCATCATTTTCAACAAGAGCTTTTTTACAGTCCATCATTGGAGCATCAGTTGCTGCTCTTAATTCTTTTACTTGTGCTGCTGTAACTGCTGCCATAATTATGCCTCCTCTGTTGTAGTTTCTTGAGTTGTTTCTTCTTGAGCTGGAGCTTCTTGAGTTGCTTCAGTTGCTTCTTCTTTAGCAGGAGCTTCTTCTTGAGCTACTTCTTCATCAGTAGTTCCATTTGCTAATGCTTTTCCTTCATTAATAGCCGCTGTCATTTCACGACAGAAAAGTTGAATAGAACGGATAGCATCATCATTTCCAGGGATTGGATATGTAATAAGGTCTGGATCACAGTTTGTATCAAGTGGTGCAACAACAGGGATATTTAAACATTTTGCTTCTAAAACTGCAATATGCTCTTTTACTGCATCAATAACAAAAAGCATATCTGGAAGTTTTTTCATATCACGAATACCACCAAAATAAAGCTCTAATTTTTCTTTTTTACGTTGAAGCATTAATGCTTCTTTTTTTGTAAGAAGATCCATTTGACCATTTTCTTGCATATCTTCGATGATTTCTAATTTACGGATAGATTTTTGAATCGTTGCAAAGTTTGTAAGCATACCACCTAACCATCTGTTATCTACATAAGGCATACCACAATCAAGCGCAGCTTGTTTTACAGAATTACGAGCTTGTTTTTTTGTTCCAACAAAAAGGATAGTTTTCCCTTCAGCAGCAGCATCCATAACAACTGTATAAGTATTACGGAAATAACGAAGTGTTTTTTGTAAATCAATAATGTAGATATTTTTACGAACACCAAAGATATATTTTTTCATTTTTGGGTTCCAACGACGTGTTTGGTGACCAAAGTGTACACCACATTCTAAAAGATCTTTCATAGTTACCATAGGGGCATTCCTTAAAGGCTTTTTTAGCCAGAGATTTGTTAGTTTACTTCGATAATATCGGACAATACTTTCCTAAAAAGGAAGTTGCACTAACTTTTTGACATTATCTGCTTAATATTTCTTTTTGAATATTCAAACAAAAAGAAAAATCGGGCGATTATACTCAAATATCTATTAAAATTTATTGAAGTACCTTCAAAGAATTGACAATTTTTGCAATGATTAAAATAATCAACCAAGCAAGTACCATAGTAATAAGAGTATGAGATAAAAAATGGTCCCCTATCATCATTTTATAGAGTCCCATACTCCATCCAATAATCATCCCTGTAAAAAAACCTATCATTTTATTTCTTTTTGTTTTAAAAAGAAAAAATAAACTCAAAAGAGCAAATCCACCACTTGCATGACCTGCTGGCCAGCATCTGATATGATGATGTGTTGTTTTAAACTCTTTTGGATATTTTTCCCATACTGCTGTTCTTGGATAAACACCTCCATAGTGTATCTCATTTTTTGAGAGTGTTCAAAATTCTGTGTCAGCCTGATATAATACCAATCCCCATTAAAAAGATGATTTCCACTGATCAATAATCCAATCATATCCACAAAGATTCTGAGTTTTATCAGTATCCTTCATCCATTTGATTACTTCTTTTTCAATAATATCTTTTTGCATTTCAATATCTTTAAAAATTCTATTAGCAGTACTTTTTCTAATCTCTCCGTAAAATCTTTCAACAGGATTAAGTTCTGGAGAATATGATGGAAGAAATATTGGTGTTACATCTTTTATTTGATGTAATTCTTTTTTTTTATGAAATGGTGCATTATCCCAAACAAGTAAAAGGTGATATTTTTGATATTGCTCTTTAAGAGCTTCAAGAAATTTTTTTGTAATGGTAGCATTTACATCATTAAATCCAAGCAAATGAAAATTATCTCCATTAATAGGATCTATAGCACTATAAAGATAACGATTTACAAATTCTTGTTGATTTGCAATAACTGTTCTATTTCCAATTAAAGACCAACTTCTTCTATAATTTGATATAAGTCCAAATCGCATTTCATCCATAAACATCAGCTTTATAGGCTTTACCACCAAAGAATTATCTTGAAGTTCTTTTACTTTTTTGATAATTGCTTTTTTTTAAATTCAGCTTGTAATTTTTTATCTCCTTTATAAGGTGATGGTCTATTTGATTTATAAGAATATCCTGCTCTTTTTACTCTCATTCGCATTGTTTCATAGGGTACTTTTATACCATGTTTTTCCTCTACAAATTTTTGCATCTTTGGTATTGACCAATACTCATCCATTGCATCTAATTTTTCAAAAACTTCTGCAAATATTTTTGCATCATATTTTGGATTACCTTCTTTTCTACCTCTATTGTACTCTTTAAGGCGTTCTAATCCTCCCTCATTATATTTATGTATCCAAGTATAAAATGCATGTCTTGAAATTAAAAGGACTTTTTGCACCTCTTTATTACTCATCCCTTGTTTGGCCAATAATATAGCTTGTAAACGCAATCTATATCTATCTGGCTGTCGTGTTTTGATCTCTTTTTCTAATTCTTCTATTGTGTTATGTTCTGCTATTTTTAATCTCATAATCTTCTTTAAGCAATTTTCATTCTCTTATTTGGGACTGGCATTAGATGTCAAGAGGTATATGATATTTTATTAAAATGCCCTTGGTATAGTTGTTTAAAGAGAGTAATCGAGTAAATTTATGTGGGAAAGCTCAGCAGCTAATTCTTAACTGAGTATAAAAACGCGATAGGTGGCCGGTTTGGTGCGTTTTTTGCATTAATCTTCTAATACTTGATGATTTCAGAGTGAGTCCACTTAAAGCAGCAGAAGCCAGAGACCTCCTAGAAATAGTCAAAGATAGAGTGAATCAATCATCTATCATTGTTACATCTCAGCTTGCCATACAGGATTGGCATGGGTATCTGCATAATGCAACTATAGCAGATGCTATCTTAGATAGGATTGTGCATAATGCATACAAAATAGAATTTCAAGCTGATGGAGATTCTCAACGCAAACGCAAGATAAATGC
>FPHP01000028.1_pt1 | contig 33132 bp, 29 predicted proteins | sample 1057371 | NCBI WGS metagenome assembly FPHP01 (sample SAMEA4473311, study PRJEB15554) | hydrothermal vent metagenome | biome: marine basaltic hydrothermal vent biome; feature: marine hydrothermal vent; material: water | place: Pacific Ocean | collected 2011-06-14/2011-07-23 | depth 1155 m
TATAAGATGGTTTCTTCATCCCAGTTTTTCAAGCAACCGCTCCAATACCACAATACCAAACTTCATCTTCATTATATTATAATACCCCTAAAATCTCAAAAAACAATCCACCAAAATTCAATCAAATAAAATTAATTTATTTTTCTTTGAATTTTAGCTAAAATAAATTTTTATATCTATGGAGGCTTGTTATGCAATTACAATTAAACATAAATAACTATAAGGCAAGTATTTTTTTAGAATTATTAGAAGTTTTTAAAAAAGATAACATTGTTGAGGATTATAAAATCATAGATAAATATAATGACTATGAACATGAAATAATTAGTGATTTAAAACAATTAAATAAATCTATAAATGAAGATGGAATAAAAACAAATAAATTTATTGAAATTAACAATTTATAATGAAACTTCAAATTGTAAAAAAAACATTTTATACAAAATCTATTAAAAAACTTTCAAAACACTATAAAAATATTGAAAAAGATGTAGATAATTTTTTAAATTCTATCAAATCAAAAGATGATTTAGGAATTGAATTAAAATCTAATGTATTTAAAGTAAGAATTAAAAATAGTGATAAAAACAAAGGTAAAAGTGCTGGATATCGACTAATAAGTTATTTAACAATAGTAAAAAATCAACTACAACTCCTCTATATTTATGATAAAAGTAAAATAGAGAATTTAACAGAAGATGAGATAGATAAACTTATCATCGAACAAATAGATAAATGATATATCACAAAAAACTATAATGCCTCTAAAATCTCAAAAAACAAATCCACCAAAATTCAATCAAATAAAACAACTCATGAAAAATTTAAAAGAAAGTTTATTTAAGAAAAAGAGAAAAAAATGAAAATAATTAGTATCAAGATAAAAAATCTCAACTCCATCAAAGGGGAATATGAAATTAATTTTCAAGAGAGTTTTGCAAATCACGGAGTATTTCTTATCACTGGTGATACTGGTTCTGGTAAGACTACTATTTTAGATGCTATTTGTGTAGCTCTTTATGGAAAGACACCAAGACTCAAAACAAAATCACAACTCGAACAACTCCTCCATATGGGAGAAAAAGAGTGTTTGGCAGAAGTTGTATTTGAAGTTGATTCAACATTTTATAAAAGTAGTTGGAGTATTGGAAAAACACGCAACAATACCTTTAAAGATGCAAAACGAACCCTAAGTATTTTAAAAGATGATACATTTGAAATTATCACCACCTCAAAAAGAGCATTTGATACCAAAATAGAATCCATTACACATCTTAATTTTGATAGATTTACCAAAACAGTTCTCTTAGCACAAGGGGCTTTTGATGCTTTTTTACAAGCAAATGAAAATGAAAAAGCAGATATTTTAGAAAAAATCACCCAAACACAAATCTATCAAAAAATCTCGCAAGAGGTGTATATTCAAGCAAATGATGAAAAAGAAAAATTAGAAAAAATAAAAAGTAAAATAGATGATATAGAACTCTTAGATGAAGAAATACTCAAACAAATAAAAGAAAAAATTCTTCAGTTTCATACACAAAATACTTCACTACAAAAACAAATCAAACATATCCAACAAGATATCATCACGCTACAAAATATTCAAAAATATCAACAAGAAATAGAACAACTCACCAAACAATTTAATGAAATTTCTCATAAAAAAGAGATGTTTGCACCACAAGATAAAAGATTGCAAAATGCATTAAAAGTACAAGATATTTATGCTCTTATTATCCAAGAACAACAAAAACTCCAAGAACTCTCTCAACAACAAAATAGATTAAAAGAGTTCCAAACACAACAACAAGAAATCCAACAAAATCTGCATACAACCAACCAACAATTACAACAAACACAAGAAGCATTAAAAACATTTCAAAAACAAAACAAACACAATTTTCAAAAAATAGCAAACCTCAATAAACTTCTTTCAACTAAAGAACAACTCCAAAATGAAAAAAAACAAAAAGATAACCTACTCAAACAAACAACCAAATATCAAAAAGAGCTCTCTCTTGCTAAAGAACAATACACACAAAGCAAACAAAAACTCCAACAACTCACCTCTTTACAACAAACACTTCAAAAACAATTAGAAAAATTAGATACTCTTTATAAATCAGCCTTACTTATAAAAAACTATGAAGAGGAAAGAAAAAAACTCCAAGATGGTAAACCCTGCCCTCTTTGTGGTGCAACAACACACCCTTACCTTATCAATATGCCAACAATAAATGAGCATATAGAAGATGATGTACAACAAGTAAAAAAACAACTCAATCAAGTAGAAAAAGATATCAAAAAAGAGGAGAAAAATTTTTATAAATACAATACAGAAATCGAAGTAGCAACATCTTCTCTCTCGCACATAACACAACAACTCAGCAATTTACAACAAAAAGATACCATAGAAAAAACATTGCAAAATACTCAACAACAAATTGATGAAATACAACACTTACAACAAACACTCCAAGAACAAGAAGAGACTCTCCAACAATCCATTCAGACACTTCAAACATCAATACAGCAACTACAAAATAAAGAGAGTTATCTCACAGGACAAATAGAACACATCAAACAACACATCACATCACTAACTCTACAACAACAAACACTACAAAAAGATATAACAACACACCTTCAAGAAAAAAATATCGCTTCAAAAGATGAAGTGATGCAAATGTATATCAAAAATCCAGCAGAGTTACAACAACTCAAGCAAGAAAAAGAATTATTAGAACAAAACTACAACACAATCTCAACACTCCTCCAATCTACCAAAGAAAAACTACAAAATGAAAAAGATGTCAAACAATCACTACAAGAACTCCAAACAAAAGAGGAAGAACTCTCTATACAAAGAGATGAAATTATTAAAGAAACAACTATTTTAGAAGAACAACTCACACACAATGAAGCATATCAAAAAAAATACCAAACTATCATACAAGAAATCCAAAAACAACAAGAGATTTTCAAACCATTTGATATTTTAAATCAACTCATAGGCTCAGCAAAAGGAGATACCTATAAAAAATTTGTCCAAAACTTAACACTTGGACACCTCCTAACATTAGCAAATCAACATCTCAAATACCTCTCTGACCGCTACATTCTCATCAAATCAGATGATCAAAAACTTGATATTTGGGTCATTGATAATTACTTTTTAGAAACAAAAAGAGAAGTAAGCACCCTCTCTGGTGGAGAGAGATTTTTAGTTAGTCTTGCCCTTGCTTTGGGACTTTCTGATTTGGTAAATGATAAAATAAAAATAGATTCTTTATTTTTAGATGAAGGGTTTGGAACACTTGATGCAAATAGTCTTGGCATTGCCATAGAAGTTCTTCAAAAACTCCATACCAAAGGAAAACTCATCGGCATCATCTCCCATATCCCACAACTCAAAGAACAAATCTCTGCACAAATTCAACTCCATAAAAAAGGGAGTGCCATCACGATAACTTCATAATTATCGATAAATTTCTGGATACTCCCCTTTAAATCTCTTATGAAGCCAAAACCAAAATTTTGGTTCTCTTTTGATAAGATTACTCAACCAATCTGCTTGTAATTGAGTCGATTTTAAGATATCTGCTTTTTCATCTTCTGTTTTTTCCACTTTAATTTCATCAAAAATCATAAGTGTATAATGTTCATCATCATCGGTTCGCATTGCAACAGGTACAATGGCTGCATTAAATTTTCTTGCTAAAAAAGCTGGAGTAGATGTTTGACGAATTTTTTTTCCTAAAAATTCTACCTCAACCCCTTCTCTTTCATTAATTTTGGTATCGATTAAAATCCCAGATGCCATTTTCTTTTTGAGTAATCGAATGAGTGGTTTAATCACTTTTGTTTTTTCTAAATTGATATTACCAAATCGAGAACGAGATTCTAACACCCAGTTTTCATAATCTTTATTTTTCATCTTTTTATACACTGCCCCAAGAGGCTCTATAAAAGCACTAATCGCACTTCCCCCAAGCTCCCACGAAGAGTAATGTGTTGTGACATAAATGACAGCTCTTCCTTGTGCATGGATAGCATCAACAACCTCTTTATTTTGGATAGTAACTCTTTGGCGAAGCTCCTCTTTTGTCATATGTCTTAGCTCCATAAGATGTAAAAAGTTAAGCATCAAATTTTTAAAAGAGTATTTTGTTATTGCTTTTATCTCCTCTTTCTTCATCTGAGGAAAAACAAATTGTAAATTTTGTTTCACTGTTTTACGTGAAGAAGCAGAAAGACAATATGCAAAATATCCTAAAAAAACAAAAAATCCCTTTCTTGCCTTATGTGGTAACATCATCAAAAATTTTTCTAATAATAAAAAGAGTTGAAATCCCATAAAAACACCTTATAACCATAAAAAATATGCAACAATTGTAACAAATATCACACCAAGTAAATTAATAAAAAAACCAAATTTTGCCATCTCTTTTATCTCAATCACCCTACTACTCATAATAATAGCATTTGGTGGTGTGGCTATTGGTAACATAAAAGCATAACTTGCACTAATTGTTGCTACCATCAAAACAACCATAGCACTCTCCCCCATATTAATAGAAAGCTCATAAAAAATAGGAAGTACAATGGAAGTGAGTGCTGTATTACTTGTTATTTCTGTGGAAAAACTCACAAACAATGCAATAAATAAAAAGAGTAAAATCATAGGCATATCAAGTAAAAAATCCAATCTATGAGCAATCTCAGATGCAAGTTGTGTTTGTGTAAATGCCGTAGCAATAGAAAAACCAGCCCCAAATAAAAAAACAATTTCATAAGGGATTTTGTTGGTATCTTCCCACTCTAAAAATCCAATCTTTGGAACAAACATTAACATACCATATCCTAAAAGAATTAGTTTTTCATTGAGTCCAAGCCCCATATAATAAGGTTTAATTGGAGTATTTACTATCAATAATAAAACAAGAGTCCCAAGAATCCACAAAAGCCTTTTTTGCTCTTTATTTAGTACAAGAATTTCTGTAGTTAAAGGCTCTAAAACCTCATCTTTTAACCCTATACTTAAAATATATGGAACACTTACAAGCATCAACAAAGCAATAGGAGCAACTTGTATCATCCACTCCCCAAAAGTAGGTACTGCCAAATGCCAGCTCTCCAAAAATCCCAATAAAATCATATTAGGTGGAGTTCCTATTGGAGTAATAATCCCTCCAATACTTGCTCCATAAGCAATAGCAATTAAAAATCTCACTTTTAACTTTAAATTTTCTGTCAAAAAAAGCCCTATTGGCATAAGCATAAGAGTGATTGTTGTATTTGAGAGGATAGAACTTAGCAAAGCTGATGTAATTGCTAAAGCATAAACAATCCCACGTGGAGTATGAGGAAAAAGCAATAAAAGCTTTTTGCTCAAATATTTATGCAACTCTATTTTTTGCAAAGCAATAGCCAACATAAATCCACCCAAAAATAAAAATATGATACTTTTTGAATAATTTGGAACAACCGTTTTTACATCTATAATACCAAATGCTGGAAAAAGTAAAATTGGCAATAAAGAAACAATCCCAAGTGGCAATGCCTGATTTGTCCATAGTGCCACTAAAAAGGCTATCAATCCTATAAGAATGGCGTGTTGCATCTTAAAAAAATAAAAAGCAAGTGCAAAAAACACAACACCAACCAACAGTCCAATTAAGATTTTTTTCATCATATCCCTTTACTCTTTTACTATTTATGATTGTATCATATTTTTTTATTTTATTCCTTATTGAACTTATGCTATAATCCTCTTAATTTTTACCAAGAGGATGGAATATGAATTTAAATTATGAAACTATTTTATTTGTTATCGCTGGTGTTGCTGGTGGTTGGATTTTGAGTTATATCAAGTCTAGATTTGAAATTTTTTCTTGTAAAAAAGAGCTCAAAGAGTTTCAAAATCATCTCAATAGACAAATGAAAATTACAAATGAGGGAAGCAAAAATTTAGAAAAAGAGTTAAATACACTCAAAAAAGAGAATGAAAATCTCAGAATCTCAGTAACAACACTTGGACAAAAACCGGGTCGTGCAGAACTTAGACTCCTTAATATCTACGATAGTGCTTTAAGAAAGATGATGTTAAAAGCTCCGGGATTTGCTTCTGCATGGGAGGTGGCACTTCAAGAAGCAGAAGAATCATATAAAGATAATGAAACAGGATATAAATCTATCATCAATAAAGTCTTTGGTCCAAGTATCACACAAAAATCAGAAGTATCTACTGAAGATAACAAAGAAACTTTAAAAGAGATTCCACAAGATAGTTCTGCTCCTCAAACAAACTCTTAAGAGTCAAATGATGAATATAGCGATAGTTGATTACAATATGGGAAACTTGGCAAGTGTACAAAATGCATTTGCCAAATTAGGTCAAAAAACAGTCATTGAGAAAAATCCTCATAACTTTAAAAACTATGATAAGCTCATTTTACCCGGTGTTGGTGCTTTTGGAGATGCGATGCAACATCTCAAAGAGCGAGATATGATACAACCACTTTTAGAGTATGCACAAAGTGGAAAGTATATGCTTGGAATCTGCCTTGGGATGCAACTTCTTTTTGAGACAAGCAAAGAATTTGGAAATCATAATGGCTTAGGACTTATCAAAGGAAGAGTTATCCATTTTCAACAAGAAAAGTTTAATGAAAACCTAAAAGTTCCCCATATGGGTTGGAATAGAATGTTTACAAAAGAGCATCCTCTTTTTAATAATTTAGATAAAAATCATTATCTTTATTTTGTCCATACCTATCATGTAGTATGTGAAGATGAAAATGACATCATAGGAACAACAAACTATGGCTATGATTTTACTTCTGCAGTAGCACATAATAATATCTTTGGTATCCAACCACATCCAGAAAAAAGCCATAAAAATGGTTTACAAATATTAGAAAATTTCATTAAATTATAGGACAAATTATGACATTATACCCAGCAATAGATCTCAAAGATGGAAAAGCAGTTAGACTTACAAAAGGGCTTATGGAGAGTGCAAAAATCTACTCTGATGAACCATATATGCTCGTAAAAAAATTTGAAGAGATGGGAGCAAAATGGGTTCACTTAGTTGATCTTAATGGTGCTTTTGCCGGAGAACCAAAAAATTTAGAATCTATCAAAAAAATTCGTCAAAACTCAAATGTAAAACTTGAACTTGGTGGTGGAATCCGTGATGAAGCAACCATTCAAAAAATGTTAGAAATTGGGATAGATAGAGTTATTTTAGGTTCTATTGCACTTAAAAATCCAGAGTTTGTAAAAGATATGGCAAAAAAATACCCTATTGCAGTGGGGATAGATGCCATAGATGGCTATGTAGCTGTTGAAGGATGGGGAGAAGTTTCTTCCATGAAAGCAACCACATTAGCAAAAGAGTTTGCCAATGCTGGTGTAGAAGCTATCATTTGTACCGATGTTGGTCGTGATGGAACACTTAGTGGAGTAAATGTTGATTTTACAGTAGATATTGCAAAAGCAAGTGGTATTAGTACTATTGCAAGTGGTGGTGTAAAAGATGAAAGTGATATAGAAGCTTTAATGGCCACAAACCTTATAGATGGAGTCATCATAGGAAAAGCCTACTACGAAGGAACTCTCAACCTTCCAAAAATGTTCCAAATGCTTAGCAATGACTAAATAAAAGTATGATATTAAAAAAATCAATAAAAATATCAAAAAATAAGTTCTGTATATAATTTAGTTATGACTCAATTACCCAATTAATAGTAAAATTAATAATATTTTGCTATTATTTGTCAAATGATTTTACACAATTTACTATAAAAAGGATTTCCATTGAAATTACTTGTTGTTGATGATAGTTCTACAATGCGTCGTATCATAAAAAATACATTAGCTCGTCTTGGACACAAAGATGTACTTGAAGGGGCAAACGGAGTAGAAGGCTGGGAGCAGATGAATGCACATCCAGATATTGATATGTTAATTACTGACTGGAATATGCCTGAGATGAATGGATTAGAACTTGTAAAAAAAGTTCGTGCTGATGAGCGTTTTAAAGATACTCCTATTGTTATGGTAACAACAGAAGGTGGAAAAGCAGAGGTTATCACTGCCTTAAAAGCTGGTGTAAATAACTACATCGTAAAACCTTTTACTCCTGCTGTTTTAAAAGAAAAACTCGATGCTGTATTAGGACTAAACTAAAGGATGCAAGAATATTATTACGAGCTTGTTGTTAAGGTTTCTTCTCACCACTCCCTTTTTGCTGATTTTTTAGCAGATACTCTTCCTGTTGGTTTTGAAGAAACAGAGGATGGGTTTATCATCAGAAGTGAAGATAATCTTGAGACAATTGAATGGGGATTAGAGCAATTTAGAGAGGCTTTAAACAAAGCACTCAATACAGATATAGAGCTTGAATGCCATCAATCAAAACTTCAAAATGATGATTGGGTTGAAAAATATAAAGAGGGTATTAAACCCCTTGCAATAGAAAAGTTTTATATCCATCCAACATGGGATGAGCCTCATCCAAATCTTATCAATATAGCAATAGACCCAGCTCTTGCATTTGGAACAGGTCACCATCCAACAACTGCATCAGCACTCAAAGCTATTTCACACTATGTAAAAGAGGGTGATTCACTTATAGATGTTGGTTGTGGGAGTGGTATCTTAGCTATTGCAGCAATGAAGCTTGGAGCTATTGTTGATGCTTGTGATACTGACCCAATTTCAGTTGAGAACTCTATCAAAAATGCAAAGCTCAATAACTTACAATACAACAATATTTGGGAAGGTTCGTGCTCCCTAACTCAATCAAAATACGATATCGTTGTTGCAAATATTGTTGCAGATGTTTTGACATTTATTGCAAATGATTTAAAAAATGCAATGAAAGATGATGCTATTTTAGTACTTTCAGGAATACTTGATAAATATGAAAAAAAAGTACTAAGCTATTATCAAGATTGTGAAATCATAGAAAAAATCACTCAAGATGAATGGGTGACACTCATTTTAAAAAAGAAATAGGAATATAAATGCCAGAAAAGAAACAAAATAACAATAACGATAATTTTTTTAATCAAAATCCACTCCTTACATTTGCTATTTTTTCTGTTATAGTTATTATGCTTTTTAAATTTGCTGTTGGGGATAACAGTAATTTAAACAATAGTAGCATATCAGGTATAACAAGAACACAAAAAGTAAGCTATTCAGATCTAAAAACTCTTGTAAAAAATAAAGAAGTTTCAAAAGTTGAAATAGGTCAAACTTTTATCAAAGCACTCTCTAGTGACCATAGAACACTCTATACAACACGTATAGTAAAAGGAGATACTGAACTTATCAAAATGCTTGATAAAGAAAATATCGAGTATAGTGGATTTAGTGAAACAAACTGGTTTACAGATATGTTTGGTTGGATGTTGCCTTTTCTTCTTATCTTTGGTATTTGGATGTTTTTTGCAAATCGTGTCCAAAAAAGTATGGGCGGAGGTCTTCTTGGTATGGGAAATTCCAAGAAGATGGTAAACTCTGAAAAACCAAAAACAAAATTTGATGATGTTGCTGGTGTAGAAGAAGCAAAAGAGGAAGTTCAAGAGATTGTTGACTTTTTACGTTATCCTGGTCGCTATGTTGAAATAGGTGCAAAAATACCAAAAGGGGTACTTTTAGTTGGGAGTCCTGGTACAGGGAAAACTCTCCTTGCAAAAGCAGTTGCTGGAGAAGCAGAGGTACCGTTTTTTTCTGTAAGTGGTTCAAGTTTTATTGAGATGTTTGTTGGTGTTGGTGCCGCTCGTGTAAGAGACCTTTTTGAACAAGCTAAAAAAGATGCACCAAGTATTATTTTTATTGATGAAATTGATGCAATTGGAAAGAGTCGTGCAGCTGGTGCAAATATGGGTGGAAATGATGAAAGAGAACAAACACTCAATCAACTTTTAGCAGAGATGGATGGGTTTGGTACAGATACTCCTGTTATTGTTTTAGCAGCGACAAACAGACCAGAGATTTTAGACTCTGCTTTGATGAGACCGGGTCGTTTTGATAGACAAGTACTTGTAGATAAACCTGACTTTCAAGGGCGTGTACAAATCCTTAAAGTCCATATGAAAGATGTAAAAATTGATGATGATGTAGAGATAGAAGAGATTGCAAGACTCACAGCAGGACTTGCTGGAGCAGATTTGGCAAATGTTATCAACGAAGCTGCTCTTTTAGCTGGAAGAAAAAATCAAAAAACAGTTACACAAAAAGATTTATTTGAATCAGTAGAGAGAGCCATTGCAGGACTTGCTAAAAAATCTCGAAGAATCAATACAAAAGAGAAAAAAATTGTTGCTTATCACGAAAGTGGTCATGCACTCATTGCTGAAATTACACCGGGTGCAAAAAAAGTTTCAAAAGTTTCTATCGTTCCACGTGGACTTGCAGCACTTGGTTATACACTCAATAAACCTGAAGAAGATAAATTTATGATGCAACAACACGAATTGTGGGCTGAAGTAGATACACTCCTTGGTGGTCGTGCCGCTGAAGAGGTATTTTTAGGAGAGATTTCAACTGGTGCTGGAAATGACCTTGAAAGAGCAACAGATATCATCAAATCTATGGTACAAACATATGGTATGAGTAAAGTAGCAGGACTTATGGTACTTGAAAAATCAAGACAATCTTTCTTAGGTGGTGGAATGCAAGCCACAAGAGAATACAGTGAAAGAATTGCTGAAGAGATGGATCAATTCATCAAAGACTCCTTAGACCAACACTATAAAAATGTAAAAGAAAATTTAGAAACATATAGAGGTGCTATTGAGGGTATGGTACAACTTCTTTATAACAAAGAAAATATTACTGGTGATGAAGTTAGAGAGATAATTATTAACTTTGAAAAAGAAAACAATCTCCCATCAAAAATAGAGGTTGAAAATGATGACATTGAACACGAACTTCAAGTTGATGCAGAGATGACTAAATAAATCTTTTTATCATTTTAAGTAAATTTAATTCTCCAAAAGATATTATTTCTTTATCTTATTGGGGAGTTTTTTATGAAACATATATATCAATTAGCAATCATTGGTGCTGGACCTGCTGGTATTGCAACTGCGGTTGAGAGTTATCTACAAGGGATAAAAGATATTATCTTACTTGAAAAAGATGAAAGTCACAACACTACGATACGTAAGTATTATAAAGACAACAAAAGAGTTGACCTTGAATGGAAAGGTCAAAAAATAGAGCTTGATGGCAATATCTACTTTATAGATGGAACAAAAGAAACAACACTTGATTTTTTTGATAAACTCCTTTCTCAACACTCTATCCAATTCAAAACACATACAGAAGTAACAAAAATAGAAAAACAAGAGAATTTTTTTGAGCTTCAAACAACCACTCAAGAGAGTGTGTATGCAAAATATGTTGTTGTAACCATTGGAAGAATGGGAAAACCAAACAAACCAACCTACAAAATCCCACCACAAATTCGTAAAAAAGTCAATTATACAACTGATGAATGTTCACAAAATGAAAAAGTTCTTGTTGTTGGTGGTGGTGATAGTGCCATTGAGTATGCAGTGGATTTAAGTAAAAACAATGATGTAACCATTTGTTATAGAAGAGAGACTTTTCGTCGTGCTAATCCAATCAATCAAAAAAATATCCAAGAAGCTATCACACAAAAAAAAGTTCGTCCACTCCTTGGTATCAATATCACAGCACTTGAAGCAACCAATGATAAAAAAATAAAAGTTATCTTCCAAGAGATTGAGCCTGAAATCTATGACCGTATCATCTATGCCATTGGTGGAACTACACCTTCTACATTTTTAGCTAATGCAAATATAAAAGAAAAAGATGGAAAACCACTCCACGATGAACATTATGAAACAAATATAAAGGGGATTTTTGTTGCAGGAGATATCACACAAGAAAGTGGAGGAAGTATAGCTTTAGGACTCAATCACGGTTATGCTATTGCTTCTTATATCAATCAACATCTTCAAAAACAATAAGATATCTAAGAATTATCTTGATAATTTTATGATATCCTTTTAAAAAAAAATATGGGAGTATAAATGGGGAATTTATCAATTAAAGTAAGGATTCAGTTACTTATTCTTTTGACTATTGTACTTGTTGCTACAACACTCACAATAGCATCAATTATGAATATCAAAAGATTAACTCAAGAACATGTAAAAAAATATGAAAGAGAAGCTTTCATCAATAAAGAAAATGAGCTAAAAAACTATGTAACTATTGCATATAAGTCTATCGAATCTTTCTATAAAAGAACATCAAAAGATAAACTAGCAAAAGAGGTAGAGCAATCATTAGCAAAACAAACAAACTTTTTATTTAATATTTTAAATGAAGAGTACAAAAAAAATGTTGCTACAATGAGTAAAAAAGAGCTTCAAGAACACCTCAAAGATATTGTTAAAGTTGCTCGATATGGCAAAAATGGATATTTTTGGATTAATGATAGAAAACCAAGAATGGTTATGCATCCACTCAAACCATCTTTAAATGGAAAAGACCTCTCCCATTTTAAAGACCCAAATGGTGTTTATCTTTTTAATGAAATGGTAAAAGTAACAAAATATGCAGATTCTGGTATTGTAAGATATTCTTGGGCAAAACCAGGATTTGATACGCCACAACCAAAAATCTCTTTTGTAAAAGTTTTCAAACCATTTCATTGGATTATAGGAACAGGTGCCTATGCAGATGATGTTACAGAACAAATAAAAAAAGAAGCCCTACAAAATATTGCAGAAATCAGATATGGAAAAACAGGATATTTTTGGATTAATGATACTCATGAAAAAATGATAATGCATCCTATTAAACCACAACTTATAGGAAAAACACTCTCTTCATTACAAGACCCTAATGGAACTTATGTTTTTAGAGAGATTGTAAAAGTAGCAACCTCTAAAGGAGAAGGTGTTGTAAAATTTATGTGGGAAAAACCAGGTTCAGATACACCAGAAGCAAAAATAGCTTATGTCAAACTCTTTGAGCCTTGGGGCTGGGTTATTGGAACAGGTGCTTATGTTGATGATATAGAGAAAAAAATCCAAGAGATACAACAAGATGCTTCTGAACAAATCAAATCTTTAGTCATAGAAGTTATCATTATAATGATTCTTATTGTTTTTATTTTACCATTTTTAACAATATGGATTGCACAAAAAAGAATTATCAAACCACTTGAAAAATTCAAAGAAAAAATCTTATATATTGCACAAACTAATAAAATTAAAGAAAGAGTTGATACTGATGCTCCACAAGAGATTAGTGAAATGGCAAAAAGCTTTAATACCCTTATGGATGATATAGAAGAGTTAATAGATTCTGCAAAAGATTCATCATCTCAAAATACACAAATAGCAAATAGCCTTTCTACAACTTCATCAAATGTTGGAAAAAATATTGAAACATCAGTAGAACTCATCAAAGATGTTAATCAACAAGCACTCAATATCCAATCAGAGATAACAGATGTAACAAATGAAGCCCAAAAGAGTAAATCAAACATCATCAAAGCAAATGATAATTTAGAAGAGATGAAAAAAGAGGTCAATTCTCTTACACTTTCTGTACATCAAAGCTCTGAAAATGAAGCTGAACTTTCACAAAATATGACAACACTTTCACAAGATGCAAGTGAAGTAAAAAATATTTTAACAGTGATTGAAGATATTGCAGAACAAACAAATCTCCTTGCACTCAATGCAGCTATTGAAGCTGCACGTGCTGGTGAACACGGAAGAGGATTTGCTGTTGTTGCTGATGAAGTAAGAAAACTTGCTGAGAGAACACAAAAATCTCTTGCTGAAATCAATGCAACTATCAATGTTGTTGTCCAATCTATCACAGATGCTTCATCTCAACTCAATGAAAACTCACAATCTGTCCAACAACTTGCAGATTTGGCACAAAGTGTAGAAGAAAGAATCAATGATATTGTATCTTTTATGGAAGAAGCATCTCACTCAACAGATAAAGCAGTGAGTGATTTTGAAGCAACATCAAAAGATGTAAATAAGATTGTAAAAAATATCAATCAAATCAATACTTTCTCATTAGAAAATGAAGAAAAAGTTGAAACAATTATAGAAGCAAGTAAACAACTCGATGCTCTTGCTCATAAACTCAACAACAACTTAAGTCAATTCCACACATAAAAAAGTGAGAGACTCTCTCACTTTTTATCCCCATAGAAAAAGAATATAAAATGCAAAAAATATTTCAAGAAGTTACTTCATTAGATAAACGTTGTTATGAAAAATTTCATCTTACAGAAGATATTTTAATGGAACATGCCGCTAATGGGATGGCACAATATATTCAAAAAAAATTTCCTAAAAAATCAAAAGTCATCATTGTAGTTGGAAGTGGCAATAATGGTGCAGATGGTTTAGCTTTAGCAAGACTTCTTCATAAAGAATATAAAGTAAAAATTTTTCCTCTAAAAGAGGCAAAATCCCCTATGGCACTTTTACAAAAACAACGATGTGATACACTTGGTATCCAAACAATTTCCACCTTACAAAAATGTGATGTTTTGGTTGATGCACTTGTTGGGACAGGATTTCAAGGAAAATTTGATGATACGATTTCAAAAACCATTCAACAAATCAATACTCTCAAAGCTTTTAAAATTGCATGTGATGTTCCAAGTGGATATAAAATTTTTGCTAATGTTACTCTTACTATGGGAGCATTAAAAAGAGATATGTTTTTAGATAAGCACAAAGAGTATGTTGGCAAAATCAAAGTTATCAACCTTGGTGTTACAAGAAAAGTCTATGAAACACAAACAAATTGGTATCTTTTAGACCAAAAAGACCTCAAACTCCCTTATAGAACACAAAAAGATACCCACAAAGGAACCTATGGACATTTAGCACTTTTAAGTGGAGAAAAAAGTGGTGCAACTATTTTAAGTGGACTCTCTGCTTTAAAATTTGGTGCTGGACTTGTCACACTCATCACACAAAGCAAAGAACCATCCATCCCCCCTATTTTAATGCAATCACACACCCTTCCAAAAACAACTTCAGCTCTTGCAGTTGGGATGGGACTTGGCAAAAATCAACCATTCTTACAAGATTTTTTAGCAAATGACTATCCGCTTGTTATTGATGCAGACCTTTTTTATCAAGATATTATTCAAACTCTCTTACAAAGAAAAAATGTTATCATCACACCCCATCCAAAAGAGTTTGTGAGTTTACTCAAAATAATAAATCTTGCAGATATTACCATCCAAACACTCCAAGAAAATAGGTTTGATTATGTAGAACTTTTTTGTAAAACATATCCAAATGTTACACTTCTTTTAAAAGGAGCAAATGTTATCATTGGACAAAAAGAGCAATTTTTTATCAATCCTCATGGGACATCTGCCTTGGCAAAAGGGGGAAGTGGAGATGTTTTAAGTGGACTTATAGGCTCACTTTTAGCACAAGGGTATTCCCCTTTACAATCAGCTATCAATGCTTCACTCACCCACACAAAATTAGCAAAAAAATGCAAACAAAACAACTTCTCTCTCACACCAGATAACCTCATCTTACAACTTGAGTCACTCTAAAATGTATGATGTGATTATCTTAGGAGCTGGAGCAAGTGGGCTTATGTGTGCTACCCATCTTCATCCATCTCATAAAATTGCTATTGTCGAACATAATGAAAAAATGGCAAAAAAACTCAAAATTTCAGGTGGAGGAAAATGTAATATTACCAATGTTTTTGTGAGTGAAAATAATTATGATGGAGATAAAATCCTCTTAGAATACATCCTTAGTGCCTTTTCAAAAGAGGACCTTTTAGATTTTTTACAACAAAACAATGTCCAACCTGTCATTAGAAAAGAAAGGTATTACTTTTGTCAAAAAAGTTCTGATGAAATCATCAATCTTTTTAAAAACAAAACATCTCACTGCCACTTTTTTTTCAATCACGATATCTTAAATCTCCAAAAAAAAGATGATATTTTTTCTCTTACTACTTCACAACAAACGCTCCAAGCAAAAAATGTTGTTGTTGCCACAGGTGGAAAAAGCTTTGCTTTGCTTGGAGCAAGTGATATTGGTTTAAAACTTGCACAAAATTTTCATATCCAAACAAAAGAATTTACCCCTGCTTTAGTAGGACTCACCCTACAAAAAGAGCAATTTTGGATGAAAGAACTCAGTGGGCTTAGTTGTTATGTCCATATCACAGTAGAAGATAAAATTTTAAAAGAAGACCTTTTATTTGCCCATAAAGGGATAAGTGGACCTGTTGTTTTATCTGCTTCTCTTTATTGGAAAAAGGGAAATATCAGTATTGATTTTTTACCAAATCATAACATAGAACAACTCACAACAAACACAAAAAAACTCATCAGCTCCGCCCTTCCACTTCCAAAAAGGCTTAGTAAACAACTTTTAAAAGTCCTCAATATCAAAGATAAAGAGTGCCATAAACTCTCACCACAAGAAAAAGTCCAACTCAAACAACTCCATCATTATACTTTTGCACCAGCTGGAAATTTTGGTTTTAGCAAAGCAGAAGTTTCACGTGGTGGTGTCAAAACATCAGAATTAAATCCATACACTTTAGAATCTTTACAAATAAAAAATCTTTATTTTATTGGGGAAGTCGTTGATGTTACAGGGGAACTTGGCGGATACAATTTTCAATGGGCTTTTAGTAGTGGAGTGGTATGTGCTAGAGATATCAATAGTAAGAAAGTGGAACCTTAATCCACTTTCAACACTGACATAAACGCTTCTTGAGGAATTTGTACTTTTCCTATTGATTTCATACGTTTTTTTCCAGCTTTTTGTTTTTCTAAGAGTTTACGTTTACGTGTAATATCTCCACCATAACATTTTGCAGTAACATTTTTTCCCATCGATTTTACTGTCTCACGTGCAATGATTTGAGAACCAAGCGATGCTTGTACAGCCACTTCAAAAAGTTGTCTTGGGATAAGTTCTTTCATATTTTTTACAAGAACACGACCACGAGCTTGTGCTTGGTCACGTGGTACAATAACACTCAAAGCATCTACTGCATCACCTGCAACTTTGATATCAAGTTTTACTAGGTCTCCCTCTTTAAAACCAATAGGCTCATAATCAAATGAAGCATACCCTTTTGAAATTGATTTTAATGTATCATAAAATTCCATCACAATTTCATTCATTGGAATCTCATATTCAAGCATCACTCTATCTTCATTTAAATATGTCATTTTTGTTTGATTTCCACGCTTTGATACAAGCAAAGTAATAATACTTCCAACATACTCAGCAGGAGTGATTACTGTTGCTTTTACATAAGGTTCTTCTATCTTTTCTATCTTTTGTACTGGTGGAAGTTCTGAAGGATTTTGCACCTCAACCATCTCCCCATTTGTCAAATATACGTGATAAATAACAGAAGGAGCCGTTGCAATTAAATCCAATCCATACTCTCGCTCAAGTCTTTCTTTGATAACTTCCATATGAAGCATCCCTAAAAAACCAACACGAAAACCAAAACCAAGTGCAACTGAAGTCTCTGGCTCGTATGATAATGAGCTATCATTTAAACGAAGTTTATCAAGTGCATCACGCAAATCTTCAAATTTATCTGTATCTATTGGATAGATACCAGCAAACACAAATGGTTTTGCTGGTTCATAATCTCCAACAGGGCTAGATGTAGGATTTTTTGCATCAGTAATAGTATCTCCTACATTAATACTTGAAACATCTTTTAATCCAAGCACCACAACCCCAATTTCACCTGTATCTATCTTTTGTGTTTTAATCTTTTTTGTAGGGTGTGGATAATACAAATCTAAAATTTGATGCTCTTCATTGTTACTCATAAATTTGATATTTTGCCCTTTACTAACTTGCCCATCAAAAACACGCACAAGTGCCAAAGCCCCAAGATACTGGTCAAACCACGAATCATAAATAATGGCTTTTGTAGGAGCTTTTGGGTCCCCTTTTGGAGCTGGAACTCTCTCAACTATTGCATCTATTAATTCACGTATCCCTACTCCTGTTTTTGCCGATACAAAACAAGCATCTGTTGCATCAATCCCAATAGAAGTTTCAATCTCCTCTGCAACCCTTTCAGGTTCAGCAGCTGGAAGGTCAATTTTATTGATAACAGGAATAAGTTCTAAGTTATTTTCAAGTGCCAAATACACATTTGCTATGGTTTGGGCTTCTACCCCTTGTGCAGCATCTACTATCAGTAAAGCTCCATCTGAAGAAGCCAATGACTTACTCACTTCATAGGAAAAATCCACATGACCCGGAGTGTCGATAAGATTAAGGATATAATGCTCCCCATCTTTAACATAATCAAGTCGTACAGACTGTGCTTTGATAGTGATACCACGTTCTTGTTCAATGTCCATAGTATCCATCATTTGTGAACTCATCTCACGTTCACTCACTGCCCCACACTCTTGAATAATTCTATCTGCTAATGTACTTTTACCATGATCTATATGAGCTATAATGGAAAAATTTCTAATATTTTTCAAAAAAATGCCTTTTTTGTAGTTGATATTTATTTGAAGAATTTTACACTATATGGACTGAATAAATTGTAAAAACTTGACTTGAATTGTGATATGTTGTAAAATTACGGTATTTCAATAATAATTCTTTCTTTCTAAAAATTAAAGACAATTCAAATACTGAAGGCAGTTTCTACTATGAGTGAAAACAATTCACAAACACAACCTCGTAAAAATTCAAAAGCACAAAATAAAAACAAATCTCGCTCTCACACTCCTGCAAAAGGTGCAAGTGTTGAAGAACTTCGTACAAAAAGTATTGAAGAGCTTGTAGAGATTGCTACTGAATTAAAAGTTGAACATCCTCAAGAACTTAAACGTCAAGATGTTATCTTTGAAATTTTAAAAGCACAAACTGCTCAAGGTGGATTTATCCTCTTTAGTGGTATTTTAGAGATTATGCAAGATGGATATGGTTTTATCCGTTCTATTGATAAAAGCTTCAATGATTCTATCAATGACTCTTATGTTTCAAATACTCAAATCAAGCGATTTGCACTTCGTAATGGTGATGTGGTTACTGGACAGGTTCGCCCACCAAAAGACCAAGAGCGTTACTATGCCCTTATCAAAATAGAAGCAGTAAATGGTCTCCCACCAGAAGAGAGTAAAAAACGTCCACTTTTTGAAAATCTTATCCCACTCTATCCACTTGAGCATATCAAGCTCGAATACAAAGAAACAGGACTCACTGGTCGTATGCTTGACCTTTTTTCCCCTATTGGAAAAGGGCAACGTGGATTGATTGTTGCTCCACCAAGAAGTGGGAAAACAGAACTTTTAAAAGAGATAGCACACGGTATCACAACAAATCATCCAGAAATTGACCTTATGGTTTTACTTGTTGATGAGCGTCCAGAAGAGGTAACTGATATGGAGCGAAGTGTCAAAGGGGAAGTGTATAGTTCTACTTTTGATATGCCTGCAAAAAACCATGTAAAAGTTGCTGAAATTGTGATAGAAAAAGCAAAACGTAGAGTAGAACTTGGGCATGATGTGGTCATTTTATTGGATTCTATTACCCGTTTGGCTCGTGCTTATAACACAGTCACACCATCAAGTGGAAAAGTACTCTCAGGTGGGGTTGATGCAAATGCTCTTCACCGCCCAAAACGTTTCTTTGGAGCGGCTCGTAATATTGAAAATGGTGGAAGTTTAACTATCATTGCTACTGCACTTGTTGATACAGGAAGTAGAATGGATGATGTTATCTTTGAAGAGTTCAAAGGAACTGGAAATATGGAAGTCATCTTAGATAGAAAAATAGCAGATAGAAGAATCTTCCCAGCAATTGATATCTTAAAATCTGGAACACGTAAAGATGAACTTCTCATTGGACCAGAAGTACTTCAAAAAGTATTTATCCTTCGTCAAATGCTCCATAAACAAGATGATGAAATTCAAGCACTACAATTCATTTACAACACTATGGGGAAAAAAGCAACAAATGAGGAATTTTTAGAAAGTATGAATGCAGATAAGTAGGGAAAAACACCCTACTTCTTAAAAAAGATGCCCCATATGCTCTTTTTTTGTTTTGATATAATTTTCATTATACTCATTTGTTTCCATAATAATAGGCACTCTCTCAACAACCTCTACATCACTAATTGATTTAATTTTTTCTGGATTATTTGTTAAAAGCTTGATTTTTGAAATATTAAAATGTTTCAAAATAAAAGTCACTATCTCATAACTTCGCTCATCTGCGGCAAAACCAAGTTGATGATTTGCTTCTATCGTATCAAAACCTTTATCTTGCAAGGCATAAGCATTTATCTTATTTAAAAGCCCAATATCCCGTCCCTCTTGTCTTAAATAGATAACCATTCCATTTGTTTTTGATGCTAATTTTAAGGCATATTCTAATTGATCTCTACAATCACACTTTAAACTCCCAATAGCATCTCCTGTTAAACACTCTGAATGGATACGTACAATAGGAACCTCATCTAAATTTTCTGTATAGATAACAAGATGTTCTTTTATCCCTTCTTTAAAGGATTTTACTTTAAATTTTCCAAATCTAGATGGTAAATTTGCTACTTCTGAAATTTCTATATTCATCTTTTTAATCTTTAAATGGTAAAATGTTTTTAGAAAAAAATTATAGCAAAAAAAGGTTTAATATGTTCCAAAGATTTCGAAGAACTCGTCTTAATAAACATCTACGCTCTCTTGTGAGAGAAACACATATTCATACAGACGATTTTATCTATCCACTTTTTGTACGAGGTGGCAAAAATATCAAAACAGAAGTTGCATCGATGCCGGGTGTCTATCAAATGAGTATCGATATGATTTTAAAAGAGTGTGAAGAATTAAAAAAATTAGGACTTTATAGTATTATCCTTTTTGGGATTCCTGATGTAAAAGATTCTATTGGTTCAGATGCTCTTTGTGAACATGGGATTATCTCATTAGCAGTAAAAGAGATTAAAAAAGCACATCCAGATATGTTTGTTGTTACAGACCTTTGTTTTTGTGAATACACAGACCATGGGCATTGTGGGATTATTGATGAAAAAAATCAAACAGTCAATAATGATGCAACACTAAAAATATCTGCACAACAAGTACTTGTTCATGCAAAAGCTGGTGCAGATATGATTGCTCCTTCTGGTATGATGGATGGTATTATTGATGTTCTTAGAGAAACACTCGATAAAAATGGATATGAAAACTTACCGATTATGAGTTATTCAACAAAATTTGCATCTGGGTATTATGGTCCATTTCGTGATGTGGCTGAATCAACTCCAAGTTTTGGAGATAGAGCAACCTACCAAATGGATCCAGCAAATAGACGTGAAGCTATCAATGAATCGATTGCTGATGAGAAACAAGGAGCAGATATTTTGATGGTAAAACCAGCACTTGCCTATTTAGATATTGTACGTGATATTAAAAACAACACCTCTTTACCACTTGCTATATATAATGTAAGTGGTGAGTATGCAATGTTAAAATATGCTGGAAATGCTGGACTCATTGATTATGAACGTGTGTTGATGGAGACTATGATATCTTTTAAAAGAGCCGGAGCAGATATCATTATATCTTATCATGCAAAAGAAGTCGCACAACTTTTGCAAAAACAATAGTAATATTAAAGAAAATTATTATAAAATAACTTTATCAACTCTTATTAGGAAAGAATGTGAGACATTTTTTAACATTAAAAGATTTTACAAAAGATGAGATTTTAGAAATCATCAATCTTGGTTTACAAATTAAAAAAGATTTAAAAGCTGGTGTTTTTCATCAAGAACTCAAAAATAAAACACTCGCTATGATATTTGAAAAAAGCTCAACACGTACACGTGTGAGTTTTGAAACGGGAATGTTTCAACTTGGTGGTCATGCTTTATTTTTATCCAATCGTGATATCCATTTAGGTAGAGGCGAACCTGTTAAAGATACTGCACGTGTTATATCTAGTATGTGTGATATGGTGATGATTCGAACATTTAAACAATCGATGATTGAGGAGTTTGCTTCTTATTCAAAAGTCCCTGTTATCAATGGTCTAACAGATAGTTACCATCCTGTGCAACTTCTTGCTGATTATATGACACTTATAGAGTATGGTTTAGATAAAAATCTTGTTGTTGCTTATGTTGGTGATGGAAACAATATGACCCATTCGTGGATTATGCTTGCGGCAAAATTAGGATTTGAACTAAGAATTGCTACACCAAAAGGGTATGAAGTAGACCCTACTGTATTAGAGGAAGCTAGTCCTTTTGCAAAAGCAAGTGGAGCTATCATCACAACAACCAATGACCCATTAGAAGCTATCAAAAATGCAACTATTGTGACAACAGATACTTGGGTATCTATGGGACAAGAGGAAGAAAAAGAGGAACGCATCAAAACTTTCAATGGTTTTATGGTAGATGATGCAATGTTGTCTCATGCACATAAATATGTAAAAATTCTTCACTGTTTACCAGCATATAGAGGGCTTGAAATTAGTGAAGATGTTTTTGAAAAACATTCAGATATCATTTTTCACGAAGCAGAAAATCGTTTACATGCACAAAAAGGATTGATGGTTTGGCTCGATCAACAAAGATAACTTCCCTAAAAAAACAACCAATGGGAGACTATCAGACAAACTGTTACATCATCACCATAGATGATAAAGACTTTATCATTGACCCGGGTGTTGGTGCAACTTCATGGGTGATGCAAAATGTCACAAATCCAGTTGCCATTTTTAATACTCATGGACATTTTGACCATGTTTGGTCAAATGCCTCTTTACAAAAAGAACTCAACATTCCACTTTATACACCAAAAGATGATGCCTTTTTTTTACAAAACAGTTCATGGATGCCAGACCTTCCACCATCTACTCCAGATGTTTTAGTCAATCCTGATGAAACAATAGATATCGATGGTATTAAAGTGACTTTTCATCATTTCCCAGGTCATACTCCGGGATGTTCTATGATAGAGATTGGTGATGTAATGTTTAGTGGAGATTTTATCTTTCAACACTCTATTGGAAGGAGTGATTTTCCATTTTCTGAGCAAAACTTAATGAAAAAAAGTTTAGAAAAATTTAAAAAAATTCCATTTGATATGCCACTCTACCCCGGCCATGGAGAAAGTACAACCATCAAAGAAGAACAACAATTAAGCGACTATTGGATAAATAAACTCTAAAGGATAAATAAACTCTAAAGATTGGATATTATATCCAACCTTTAGAATCCTCGATAATAGCTTTATTATCTAAATCAAAAATATCCATCAAAAGAGTAATAATCTCTGTCCCTTTATTAAAATAAGTTGTTGCATCTACATGACTTCCAACTTTAGAAGATGTAACTTCTGCCTTTGTTAATTCAACATAATGAGTTACCATTTTATGAAGTTTTGAGAGTTTTGTTTTTACACTTGGATTAAAACCTTTAGGATATTTTGATAATACTCTATCCATATCAGATTGTAATCTTGATTCAAGATCTTTTATATCACTAATCATTGATGCAATTTTAAACTTTTGCACATCAGTAATTGATTTTTTAGCAATGATACCAGAACCCATACCACGCATTCTACCAATTTGTTCTGTAAGTGGTAAAATCTCTTCCATCATAATAGATGATGTATCTTTTCCAAGAGGATTTAAATCTTTTGAACCTTGTTTTGCAACAGTCTGTGCTACCATTAAAAGGTCTTCAATCTCTGCTGTATATTCTTTAAAAGATTTTGATGCTGGTTGGTCTAATGCACTATTATTTATTTTTACAAGCTCATGAGCAACATCACTTACATGCCCTCCAATATTTGGATCATTTGCCAAAGGAAGCGATTCCATCTCCCCTATTGCTTTTTTCATCTCTCTTTTATTGGCATTAATTAAAAGAAGTGCACTTTTATTCCCATTAAGATAACTATTTGTTAAACCACGGGTTTTTTGAGTAGCAATCACCAAATCTCTCAATGCATCAATATATTTTGCATTTGCTTTTTGATCATCATTACTAAAAAGAGACTTTGCTTCAACATTCATTGCTAAAAGAGCTGCTGCTAAAAGTATACGCATCGTTTATCCTTGTTTTTTTTTGATTTTATAGATTAGCATAAATTTTCAAAGATGTCACTAAATTTTTTTATTTTATTCCATTAATATGCAATTCCAGTAACATCTCTTATCTTTTCTATCATTGGCATAGCAACCATTGAAGCTTTTTTTGCTCCATAATCTAAAATCTCTCTTACCTCATCTTGATGATTCATATAGTATTCTCTTTTTTCTCTAAAATCTTTAAAATACTCCCATATCACATCAGCAAGATAAAGTTTAAAGTGTCCATGCCCTTCTCCACCTTTTTTATATCTCTCTTGCAATGCAACAAGCTCATCACCTTCTAAAAAAAGTTTTGCAATATTATAAACATTACAATTTTCATACTCCTTTGGTGCTTCTAATGGAACATTTTGTGTAACTATCTTTTTAATTGTTTTGAGTTGTTTTTTTTGTTCTGAAAAAATTGTAATTGTATTACCATAACTCTTTGACATCTTTTGTCCATCAATACCCGGAACAGTTGCTACATTTTCTTCTACTTTAAATTCTGGAATTTTTAAAATATCTCCATATTCATTATTAAATTTAATAGCAATATCTCTTGCAATCTCTACATGTTGAATCTGGTCTTTTCCAACAGGAATAATATCTGGAGAAAAAAGTAAAATATCAGCCGCCATCAAAACAGGATAAGAAAATAAAGAATGATTTGCAGAAATCCCTTTTGCTACTTTATCTTTATAGCTATGTGCCCTCTCAAGAAGTCCCATAGGGGTAAAAGCAGATAAAACCCAATACAACTCAAGCACCTCTTTGACATCTGATTGTACCCAAAATGTTGATTTTTGCGGGTCAATTCCAAGTGATAAAAAATCAATAGCAGTTTGCAAAGTCAAATCTGCTAATTTTTTTCCACCATTTCCACTACTCATAGCATGATAATTAGCAATAAAAGCAAAAGTATCATTTGTTTGTTGTGCTTCAACCATCTGCTTAATAGACCCAAAATAGTTTCCTATATGTAACTCTCCAGATGGTTGTATCCCAGTTAAATATCTCATAATATCACTATCCTCTTAGTAAAATATAAGAAAAATAATATCTATTAGTGTGTTAAAACTACTTGAAGTTTTATTTTGTTATCATTGGTAAAAAAGCTCAAAGGATTCATTATGAATACACATATTCGTGCAAAAGATATAACATTAAGTGACTTTACAAAACAACATATAGAAAATGCAATCAGTGCTTTTTCAAAATATCATCTTGATATTACAGGTGTAGATGTAAACATCACAAAAGAAAAAAATGAAATTCACGTAGAATTTAATATCCATATAGCCCATTCAAATCCAGTTGTTATCAACCAAATGGATGCTGTTTTAGATGCGGCAATTGACCTTGCTATTGATAGAGCAAAAAATGCTTTAAGTAAACTTCACGATAAAGTAAAACATAAAGATAGAACTTCAATTAAAGATATAGAAAACATATGAAACAAAGAGTAAAAACAAAACAAATTTTTGTTGGAGATGTCGCTGTTGGAGGCGATGCTCCAATTAGTGTCCAATCAATGACCTATTCAAGAACTGCTGATGTTGATGCAACAGTCAATCAAATAAAAAGACTCCATTTTGCTGGTTGTGATATTGTAAGATGTGCTGTTCCAGAGATGGAAGATGCCCTTGCTCTTAAAGCAATCAAAGAACAAATAGAACTTCCACTTGTTGCAGATATTCACTATAACTATAAGTTTGCACTCATTGCGGCTGATGTGGTTGATTGTATCCGTATCAATCCGGGTAATATTGGTTCAAAAGAGCGTGTAAGAGAGGTTGTAAAAGCTTGTCAAGCAAACAATATCCCTATTCGCATTGGTGTGAATGCTGGAAGTTTAGAAAAACAATTTGATGATAAATATGGTCAAACTGCACAAGCAATGGTTGCTTCTGCAGAGTATAACATCAAATATCTTGAAGATTTAGGATTTGAAGATATCAAAATATCTTTAAAAGCAAGTGATGTAGAGCGAACTGTTGATGCATATAGAATGCTTCGACCAAAAAATAATTATCCTTTTCATCTTGGTGTTACAGAAGCAGGAACACTATTTCACGCAACTGTAAAAAGTGCCATTGGGCTTGGAAGTCTTTTACTTGATGGTATTGGTGATACGATGCGTGTTAGTATTACTGGAGAGTTAGAAGAAGAGATAAATGTTGCTCGTGCTATTTTAAAAGATAGTGGTGCAATGCAAGAAGGTGTAAACATTATCTCCTGTCCAACATGTGGACGCATTGAAGCTGATTTAGTGAGTGCTGTTGATGAAATTGAAAAAAAAGTAGCACACATAAAGACCCCTCTTAATCTCTCTGTTATGGGATGTGTTGTTAATGCCATAGGAGAAGCCGCACATGCTGATGTAGCTATTGCTTATGGAAAAGGCAAAGGGCTTGTTATGGTCAAAGGGGAAGTTGTTGCCAATCTTAGTGAAGATAAACTTGTAGATAGGTTTATACAAGAAGTTGAAACAATGGCAAAAGAAGCTGGTGAAAATTTATAAAAAAAGAAGTGGTGTTCGAGAGAGGATTTGAACCTCCGACCACTTCGATGTCAACGAAGTGCTCTACCCCTGAGCTACCCGAACAAACTTCAAAATTCTATCATAATTTCCTTAAATTTATTTGTAATACTCAAACAAGAAAAAAAACACCCTTTTTTATATTTAATTTAGGTGTAGAGGGTGTATAATACGAACATAATAAATACTACAAGGTAAATTATGAATTTGACTGAATTAGAAGATTTGGGATTAAAGAATATTGGAAATGTCTATCATAACCTAAGCTATGAAGAACTCAAAGAGCATGAGTTAAAAAATGGTGAGGTATATCAAACAACAAGTGGTGCGATGAGTGTTGATACGGGTATCTTTACTGGTCGTAGCCCAGAAGATAAATATTTTGTTGACCGTGATCCATCTAATAAATACATTGCATGGGGAAATGTCAATAAAAAAATATCAGAAGAAACTTTCAAAAAAGTTTTAGCAAGTGCTCAAAAACAGCTCTCTAATACTGATCTTTATGTTACAGATGTTTATAGTGGAGCTTCTAAATCCTCTCGTCGTTCGATTCGATTTGTTTCTGAAATAGCGTGGCAATCACATTTTGTAAAAAATATGTTTATCCGTCCAACAGAGGAAGAATTACAAAACTTCAAATCTGATTTTGTTGTTTTAAATGCATGTAAAACAGTTCATAAAGAGTGGGAAGAAGATGGATTAAACTCTGAAGTATTTGTTATTTTTGATATTGAAAATAATTTAGCTATTATTGGTGGAACTTACTATGGTGGAGAGATGAAAAAAGGTATCTTCTCTATGATGAACTACTGGTTACCACTTGAAGGAAAACTCTCTATGCACTGTTCAGCAAATGTTGGAAAAGATGGGGATACTGCTCTTTTCTTTGGTTTAAGTGGAACAGGAAAAACAACTCTCTCAACTGACCCAAATCGTGCTTTAATTGGTGATGATGAGCATGGTTGGGATGAACATGGTGTCTTTAACTTTGAAGGTGGATGTTATGCTAAAGTTATCAATCTTGATAAAGATAGCGAACCAGAAATCTTTAATGCAATTAAAGAAAATGCACTTTTAGAGAATGTTGTTATCGATAGTAACGGTGTTGTAGATTTTACTGATGATTCAAAAACAGAAAACACACGTGTTTCTTATCCTATTGAACACATCAAAAACCATAAAGAAGACCTTATGGGAGGTCATCCTAAAAATATCATCTTTTTATCAGCAGATGCTTTTGGTGTTTTACCTCCAGTTTCTAAACTTACAAAAGAACAAGCGATGTATTATTTCTTAAGTGGTTATACTGCAAAAGTTGCTGGAACTGAGCGTGGTATTACTGAGCCAGTTGCAACATTTAGTGCTTGTTTTGGGGAGGCATTCTTACCACTTCATCCAACTGTGTATGCAAAACTTCTTGGTGAAAAAATTGACCAACACAATGTAAATGTTTATCTTGTTAATACAGGATGGACTGGTGGAGAGTATGGTGTTGGAAAACGAATGAGTATTAAAGATACACGTGCTTGTATCAATGCTATTTTAGATGGAAGTATCAATGATAGTGAGTTTGATACAACAAAAACATTTAGACTTCAAGTACCAAAAACTCTTGGTGATATTGATCCAAATGTACTCAATCCACGTAATGCATGGGCAGATAAAGAACTCTTTGATAAAACAAGAGATAAACTCGCTCAAATGTTTATCGATAACTATAAAAAATATCAAGGCGAAGGGTATGTGGACTATGCTCCATATGGACCAATTTTAGAATCTTAATTCTTTCTATCTAGGAATTTTATCCTAGATAGAAAAATTCCCAAATTTATTCTTATTTCTTTGTAGCTTTTTCCATATAAAACCAAATTGCACCAACCAAAACAATTGATATAATTGGTGCTATCCATGGTTTTGCTCCAACTATTTCACCAAAATGAACCAAAGCCCCACCAAAATAATAACTCCCAAGTCCAAAAACAAATGTCCAAACCAATGCACTCAACACATTAAAAAGAGCAAATTTTTTCAAATCATATTTTGTCAAACCAATAGCAATCGGAACTAATGTTTTGACACCAGTGATAAATTTTTGAAATAAAATAATCCACGAACCATATTTTTTCATCAAAGTATGAGCAAAAGCGAGTTTTCGTCTTTGTTTTACAAGTCCTTCTAACATCATCTTTTTTTGATATCTTGCCAAATAAACAAGTATCATATCTCCAAGTGCATTTGCAACAAATGCAATAACCAACACCAAAGTTAAATCCATTTTTCCCATATAAGCCAATGTTCCTGCTCCAACAAGTGCGAAAAAACCACCACCAAGTGAATAAAGAAACAACCCTATGTATCCATAGGTTGTTAAATTTGTAAACATATCTTCCATTAGTATAATATCCTTTATTATAATTGTTTTATTTTTTGTATCTCATCACGTAGTCTTGCTGCCTCTTCAAAATTAAGCTCTTTTGCAGCTGCTTTCATTTTGAGCATCAAATCTTTTATGATTGCTTTTCTCTCTGAAGGTGGCATCTTATCTAATTTTTTCTTCTTTTTATTATAGATTTCTCCGTGTTCTTGGAGTTTAAGATTTTCATCTAAAGAACGAGAAGTTGTTTTTGGTGTGATGTTGTGAAGTTTATTGTATTGTTCTTGAATTTTTCTTCTTGTTGTTGTGATATCGATTGCCTTTTGCATCGATTTTGTGATTTTATTTGCATACAATATCACCCTTCCATTTGCATTTCTTGCCGCACGACCAATAGTTTGGATAAGTGATGTCTCACTTCGTAAAAAACCCTCTTTATCAGCATCTAAAATCGCCACTAAAGAAACTTCAGGAATATCCAACCCTTCTCTTAAAAGATTAATCCCTATTAAAACATCAAACTCCCCTAAACGCAAAGCTCGGATAATTTGATTTCTCTCTATGGTATCGATATCAGAGTGCATATATTGTACTTTTATACCCAAATCAGCAAGATATTTTGTAAGTGCTTCTGCCATTTTTTTTGTTAAAACTGTGATTAAAACTCGCTCTTTTTTATCAATAACTTTTTTAATCTCATCATAAATACTCTCCACTTGATTTTCAGAAGGTTTTACCTCTATGATAGGGTCAAGTAAACCTGTTGGACGGATAATTTGCTCTGCTTTTGTTGCTGAGAGTTTGAGTTCATAAGCAGATGGTGTTGCGGAAACAAAAAGATAATGTGGTGCTTTATTGATATATTCATCAAGTGTTAATGGACGATTATCAAGTGCTGAAGGCAACCTAAATCCATACTCTACCAAAACCTCTTTTCTTGCTCTATCTCCTGCATACATTCCACGATATTGAGGTAAAGAAACATGGGATTCATCTACAATAACAAGATAATCTTTATGTTTTTGTGCAAAATAATCTAAAAGTGTAAAAGGTGTTTCTCCGGGCTTTTTATCTGTGAGTAAACGAGCATAGTTTTCTACTCCTTTACAACTCCCAGTTGTCTCAAGCATCTCCAAATCAAATTCAACTCGCTGTTTGAGTCGTTGGTATTCAACAAGTTTGCCCTCCTTTTGAAAATACGTTAAACGCTCCTCTAATTCATCTTCTATCTTTTTAATCGCTTTTGCCATTTTCTCTTTTGAGACACTAAACTGAGAGGTTGCATAAATGGTCACTGTTTTGTGATTTTCTAATTTTTTATTTTCGATGACATCATAAGAATAGATAGCTTCTATCTCATCTCCAAAAAATTCAACCCTGATAAATTGCTGTTCTAAATAAGGAGGATAAATATCGATACTCTCCCCATTAATTCGGATATTTCCACTATCAAAAAAATTATCATTTCTCATATATCCCATAGAAACAAGACGGTGTAAAAGTTGTTTTTGATTAATCTCATCTCCTATGGTTAAAACTTGTACCATATTGAGATATTCTTGTGGGTCTCCAAGCCCATAATTTGCTGAAACAGAAGCTATCACAATCACATCATCATATGAAAGTAAATTTGCTGTGGCTGAGAGACGAAGTCGCTCTAACTCATCATTAATAGCACTATCTTTTTCAATAAAAAGGTCTTGCCTTGGGATATAAGCTTCTGGTTGATAATAATCATAATATGATACAAAATACTCCACGTGATTATGTGGAAAAAACTGCCGAAACTCACTATAAAGCTGTGCGGCAAGTGTTTTATTGTGTGTCATTATGAGTGTTGGCATCTGCACTTTTTCTATGATTCTTGCCATAGTATGTGTTTTACCACTCCCAGTAACACCTTCTAATGTTTGATACCGATTGCCTTGAAGAATAGACTGACTTAATTTTTCTATCGCTTGAGGTTGATCACCAGATGGTGAAAATGGTGAAACAACTTGTAATTTTTTCTCTGTTTTCATACTGTTGATTATAGCAAAATAAAAAAAAGAATGGTTAATAAAGTTTTATAATTTTTCCCACTGAAATTGACTAATATTTTTTGTTTTTGTATCAAATCCTATCCCAATAAGATAGATATCTTTGTGATGATTTTTATATTTTTCATAGTATTTTTTTTCTTTGATTTGTTTGAGTGGATTAGAAATATCATCGACTTTAAATTCTATGATATAGATAACATTTTCCATAATGATAGTTAAATCTATCCTTCCTTTATTTGTTACATCTTCCCCAATAATCTCAAATCCCAATGCTTGAAGATAGATAAATATCACACTTGCATAAAATCCTTCATAATTTGCCAAATCATTTTTTGTAAAATTGTTATATGGTATGGAAGCAAACATAGATGTAAGAGCATTTTTTAATGCTTCTAATTTTCTTTCTCTAAGAATTTCACTCAATTCTTTATAATGAAGAGATGTATCTTTATAGATAGAAAAGATAATATTTTTTGCTAAAGATACTCGTACCTCTTTATTTGGTATTTTAAGAAAATAAACAATATCATCATCTTCATCAATTTCTATTTTATCAATTGTAAGATATCCACTTTGATATAAAATAACTTCTATATCTAAATTTTCAATATCAAAACTATTAAAAAGTCTCTCATCGACTCTTAAGTTAGAGAGTGCTGGTAAAAAGTAGTGTTGCTTTTGGATGAGTTGTATTAAAAATGTTGGTGTTCCAGTTTCAAACCAATAGTTTTTAAATTTATATTTTTTTGCAATAAATTGAAGGATATCAAATGGATTATACATATCACTTCCCAAAAAGTTATATCCATTATACCAACTCTTTAATTTTTCCATATCGACACCAGTTAAATATGGCAAAAATGCTGTTTCTATATCGTGTTGTGTATAACCACATACATCACCATATTCTTCATCTAAACTAATATCTACTATATTATTAAGTCCACTAAAGATAGAAGTTTTGGTAAATTTGCTTACCCCTGTTAAAAATGCAAATTTTAAATATTCATCACTATCTTTTATGACACTATAAAAATTAACCAAACCATCTCTCATACTTTTTGCAACTTCAATGTTTGTGATATTATCTAAAATAGGTTTATCATATTCATCAATTAAAATAACTACTTTTTGCTGATACTTCTTGTAAGTTTCTCTTATAAGACTACTAAAACATTTTCTGTCATATACATCATTACAATGAAGTCCCAACCTTTGAGCATTTATCTCTAAGAGTTCTGCCCATTTTTCTTCTAAATCTTTACGACTCTCCAATTTACCACCAGCAAAAGAGATTTTAATCACAGGATAACTCACACTCCAATCCCATTTATCTTCAATAGCTAAGTTATGAAAATACTCTTTTTTTGCTTCAAAGATATTTTTTAGTGTATCTAAAAAAAGGCTTTTTCCAAATCTTCTTGGACGAGATAAAAAGATATATTTATAACTCTCTATCATCTGTAATGCTAAATGGGTTTTATCGATATAAAGATAATTTTCCTCTCTTATCTCACTAAAAGTTTGTATCCCTATGGGGAGTTTTTGAAGTTGCATAGTTATCCCTTATGAGGTAAAAATAATGAAGAAATTATAGCAGTTTTTAGTGGAAAAATGGCTGGGAGGAAGGGATTCGAACCCTCGAAGCTGTTACACTTACACGAGTTCCAGTCGTGCTCCTTCGACCACTCGGACACCTCCCAATGAAAAAGAAATTCTACCTAAATATTATTAAATTTTATTGAATGGATTATTTTTGGAAAAAAATTTTATGATACAATGCTAACAAATCATTTCTAATGCATTAAAGAAAAAGGAATATAAATGCCGCCTTTAAAAAAACTTCCTCTTGGGATACAAACATTTAAAAAAATGAGAGAAGAAGATTATCTTTATATTGATAAAACTGATATAGCCTATGAGTTAATCAGTAATTATTCTTATGCCTTTTTATCTCGCCCAAGAAGATTTGGAAAAAGCCTTTTTTTAGATACT